>OGXS01000175.1_pt1 | contig 67243 bp, 62 predicted proteins | sample 1576371 | NCBI WGS metagenome assembly OGXS01 (sample SAMEA3541475, study PRJEB24748) | human gut metagenome | biome: human gut; feature: human-associated habitat; material: faeces | place: China | collected 2012
GTGCGGGCCCCCGTCAATTCCTTTGAGTTTCAACCTTGCGGTCGTACTCCCCAGGCGGAGTGCTTAATGCGTTAGCTGCGGCACTGAAGGGCGGAAACCCTCCAACACCTAGCACTCATCGTTTACGGCATGGACTACCAGGGTATCTAATCCTGTTCGCTACCCATGCTTTCGAGCCTCAGCGTCAGTTGCAGACCAGACAGCCGCCTTCGCCACTGGTGTTCTTCCATATATCTACGCATTCCACCGCTACACATGGAGTTCCACTGTCCTCTTCTGCACTCAAGTCTGACAGTTTCCGATGCACTTCTTTGGTTAAGCCAAAGGCTTTCACATCAGACTTATCAAACCGCCTGCGCTCGCTTTACGCCCAATAAATCCGGATAACGCTTGCCACCTACGTATTACCGCGGCTGCTGGCACGTAGTTAGCCGTGACTTTCTGGTTAGATACCGTCACTGCGTGAACAGTTGCTCTCACGCACGTTCTTCTCTAACAACAGAGCTTTACGAGCCGAAACCCTTCTTCACTCACGCGGTGTTGCTCCATCAGGCTTGCGCCCATTGTGGAAGATTCCCTACTGCTGCCTCCCGTAGGAGTATGGACCGTGTCTCAGTTCCATTGTGGCCGATCAGTCTCTCAACTCGGCTACGCATCACAGCCTTGGTAGGCCGTTACCCTACCAACAAGCTAATGCGCCGCAGGTCCATCCCAAAGTGATAGCCGAAGCCATCTTTTAAATTTGAATCATGCGATTCAAATTGTTATGCGGTATTAGCATCTGTTTCCAAATGTTATCCCCCGCTTTGGGGCAGGTTACCTACGTGTTACTCACCCGTCCGCCACTCGCTGGTAAACCAACGTCAAGTCCGTGCAAGCACGTTCAATCAGTTGGGCCAACGCGTTCGACTTGCATGTATTAGGCACACCGCCGGCGTTCATCCTGAGCCAGGATCAAACTCTCATATAAAATATAAGAACTTGAAAAGCTCAAATTTAAATTAAGCGAATTGACTTCGCAAATGTTTTTGCATCAATCGTAATGATTGATGACCCTGCACATTTGTGTTCGTCGAAACTGTATTCAGTTTTCAAAGGTCTACCGTTGCCCGCTTGTTTCAAGCAAGCAACTTAATCAGTTTAACAAATTGTCAACTACCTGTCAAGAACTTTTTTGAATAACTTTTCTTGATGGTTAGGCGAAAAGTCGTCAATCTCAAGTGATCAACAACTCATCGCCGCGACAACGTTATCTAATATACCGAGGTTACAATCAAATGTCAACGACAAATTCAAACTTTTTCAAAAAAATCAATAAAGCAGAACGGCTTTGTTACCCTCCCGGCAAAACGTTGTATGATTGCCGAAAATTGTAATCGTTATCCATTTTTAACCATCGTTAGATTTCATGATCACAAACTTGTGCTTTTAAATCAGCTGCTTCATTTCCTATCAAATCACCCAAAATTAAATTCTTGGCAAATAAAAACGCGCCATCATGATTGATGACACGCTTAAGATTATTTTTGATTTTCGACAATTGGCTCACGATCGTCAACTGCTGCTGGCTCATCAGCAGTATCGTCATAAGCCTCGCCAGTCAATACCTCAACTGGCTTGAAGGTCTTAACGAAAGCATCCTCAACCGAAATTGGCGATTGCGGCTTGCTTTGTTCATAAAATTGAGCCGTTGCCAGGTAGACAACTGGAGCATAGGCGCAAAAGCCCAGCAGCATGATGATCAAGCCGGCATACATAACAAAGTAGGTTGCCGTGTAATTGCCGTAGTAGGCCAATCCACCAAAGATCGCACCCCATACCAGCATCGGCAGGAAGCTGACTACCAATTCAACCGTGAAGAATGAAAGCTTCTTGCCACCCATAAAGCGACGACTAGCCGTCAAAGCATGGCGCATTGACTGTCCCAAAAAGGCTGGCTGCTGGTCGCGGTACAGCAATGGCGCCTGCGAGTATTCCAAAGTCTTCCAGAACGTAATCAAGAAGTTGGCGATCCGAACTGTGATCACCAGCGCCTGGTTCTTGGCTACCAAGCCTGCCACGATATCTAACGGCAGCGTCCATAAGAAGATGAACAGACTGCTGTAAAGCGTCAGCCGCAGCAGCTGGTTTTTGTTCAGATGCTTAAAGTGCTTCCAGATCGTCGTTGCACTGACTTTTAGATTAGGATTCTTGATTTGATCCTGGTAGCTGTAAAGGATGCTCATGTTGACAAAGTACATGCCAAACGTTACCAAGAACCACAAAATCAAGATTCCTAATGCCTCAACCACTGCAAGCAGCACTTGACTGATCATGCCGTACATAATCAGCATCGTGGCATACCCCAGCATCATGGCGCTGCGTGTGAACAGCAGTGCCAAAAGGGCCGTCAACGCCAGGTAAAGCAGCGTGATGCCGGCAATCGGCCAAACCGCGGCGTTATATTTGCCCTTCAGCGTACTCTTTAATTGGTTGATGAATTCTTTGAGAGGCAAGTGATTGCGTTTCATTAATTCAATTCTCCTCTTTTTACTTAATTATGTTTAAAAATGTTCTTCGTGTATCTTAACACATCTTTGAGATTGTACCACCGTCAACGTCTATGCTTTACAAAGTCTTCACAAAATCACGAATCGACTTCTTAAACTTCTTAAATAACAAGGGTTTTTTAACTGATTCAACGGCCAAGCACCGTTACTGAGCTAAAATGGGTAAATTCGGTACGATTGCCGTTATTAAGCGCAAAAGCCGGACTGTTTTTTTGCTTGGTAAGTCAACCACTCAAATCTTTTTATTGACCAATAAAGAAAAAAAGACCCGCGAGCGATTCGCGAGTCTTTAAAGAACGTTTAAGAAATTATTAGTACTTTTCCTTGCTCAAAACGTTCAGCTTTTCATCGAAGTCGTAAACAACTGGTTGGCCAGTAGCCATTTCCAGGTTCATGATGTCTTCGTCAGAAATGTTTTCGATGTACTTGGAAAGGGCACGCAGCGAGTTACCGTGGGCAGCAATGATAACGTTCTTGTTGTCCAACAGCTTTGGTGCGATTTCATCTTGCCACAATGGGATAACCCGTTCCAACGTAACTTTCAGGTTTTCACCACCAGGAATGGCGCGTGGGTCCAGGTTGGCGTAGCGACGGTCCTTAGCTGCAGAGCCTTCGTCATCGGCACTCAGCAGTGGAGGCAGCACGTCGTAGGAACGACGCCAAATGTGCACTTGTTCGTCACCGTACTTTTCAGCAGCCTTTTGCTTGTTCTTGCCTTGCAAAGCGCCGTAGTGACGTTCGTTCAGACGCCAAGTCTTGAATTCAGGAATCCAAAGCTGGTCGCATTCTTCCAGTGCGTAGTGCAGCGTCTTGATCGCACGCTTCAGAACAGAAGTGTAGGCGTAGTCAAATTCCAGACCGTGTTCCTTCAGTGCCTTACCGGCAGCCTTTGCTTGTTCAACACCTTCTGGAGCCAAGTCAACGTCTACCCAGCCAGTAAATTGGTTGGACTTGTTCCATTCACTCTTACCGTGACGAATCAGTACTAATTTAGCCATTGTTCGTTTGACCTCTTTCTTCTTTTAGTGAGCCGTATATAAAATACACAACAATTCAAGCTATATTTTAAATCAGATTTTTGCTCGTGCCAATAGAAAGCACTCATTTATTGTCATGATGTTCGCGATTGTTTTGCCAATGCATCAAAATCTCACCAATAATCAAGGCCAGAATCGCCAAGCTGGTCAGTATGTTTTGCGTTGGCGTGCCATGCTCGGCAATCAGCCCTCTCAACAACGCCGTGATTCCCAGACTGATCAAAAAATCGGCTGCCAGATGACCATGATTCTGCATCGCCGCGGCTGCCATCGCCAAAAACTCAAACAGCAGAAAGAAGGTAATGATCTTTTCCAATACTGGGTCAAATGAGGTTAGGTGCCCGGCAAAAAGCGGCGATAGCTTAACCAACTGCCACAGTTCGACAAAAACAAAGCCAATCAGACACAGCCCAAAGACAGCCATTGAGATTTCGGCAAAGCATTCCAAAAAATTGCCAATGCGCTTTGCCAGACGATCGAATTTTTCCATTGTCACCGCTCCATTGTTATTTTTTGACCTTATCGTATCAAAATTCCAACGGCTGTGGCAGTTTTTTTATTGCTTTCACTGATCGACTCCGGACAGCTGGAATTGAAGACGGCATTTCTGGTTAATACGTTGCCGATTCCGTAAGATGCCAATGCTCTGTAAAACACTGATAAACAGCTGCTCTTTTGGCATTCTTTTAATTCGTCATGATTTTAAAACCGGCTTAAGATCGCCGCAAACCCAGCCGGCCTGGCTAATGGCAGCTTACAGTCTTGATCGCCCACCTGTTTTTTAGTCATCACCCAAAAAATCCTTGGCAATCTGCAGGTAGACCTGATCAGCCTGCAGATACTCCGCAACTGACAGGCTTTCGTCAACCTGATGCGACATTTCTTCTCGGCCCGGCCCCCATTCAACGATTGGAAAACGGTGCTCATCCAATATGTAGCGCGAGGCATCCGTGGCACCGTGCGAAACGGCAAGCGGCAGCGATTGCCCGGCAACGGTTTGATATGACTGCTGCACCAGGGAAACGAACGGATCAGCCGGATCAGTCGCCATTGGCATAAAACTGGCTACGACCTCTAATTCAAACTGACCATCCATCTCCGCGTTCAAACGATCCACCAGCGTCTGGAGTCGATTCTGTACCGCCGTATTGTCAAATTCCGGAATCGTCCGCACGTTGCCTTCCAGATAAGCGTAGTCGGGAATCGAATTGAGCTGGCGACCGCCGTGAAAGACCGTAACGCTGTGAATCAGGCTGCCCAGACCAGGACTTGCCTTTACGTCATCAAACGCATGCCGCTCATATTCAAAAAAGCGCGCCAGATTGGCAACGGCATTAATACCCAGACTGGGATCGGAACTGTGCGCCAGGCGGCCATATGATTTCACACGGTAGTCAAACGAGCCGCTGTGTGCGTATTCCAAACGGTTGGTCGTCGCCTCGCCCACAATCATGGCATCAACATCGCGGACCAGTCCTTGCCGCGTCAGTTCAAGCGAGCCCAGACCGCCAATTTCCTCGTCAACCGTTGCCAGCAGGCGAACCTTGCCATGTTTGGGCAGACCGGCTTCCTTCAGCTCAATCAAGGTGTTGACCATTGCTGCCAGGCCGCCTTTCATATCGACGCTGCCACGGCCATAGATAGCATCATCAATTACCTGACCGCAGAACGGATTATGCTGCCATTTGTTTGAATCGCCAACGTCTACGGTATCAAGATGTCCCGCCAAAGCCAGCACCGGGCCTTCCTGTTCGCCAACCTCAGCAACCAGATTCGTACGGCCAGCTGCCAGGGTAATCAGATCAGATTCAATACCATGATCGCTCAATACCTGTTTAAGATATTCAGCAGCCGGCTGCTCATGACCATTGACCGTATTGATTTGGATCAGTTCCTGCAAAATGTTGAGCTTGACGCTGTCTTCCATTTTTTCCACGTCCTTTTACTCTCATTTTATTTTAATCTATTTTTAATTTTAACACAAAAAGCCAAAAACGCCAATGATCAGGCAGTCCCTCGGCCAATCACAAACTGGTCAACCAGCATCGATTAGAGTCACGGGATTTCCGGCTAGCAATAATTAAACAAGCATCCTGACTTGGCAACGATCTTGATAAAATGCGTCAAACGAAGACCATCCAGCAATCAGCTTCCGTTTCACCCTAAGCATGCATTGACCTTTTCAAAGCAAACAATCGAGCAGCAGCAATCGAATCATCAGCGCCTCATCAACAGGCCAGCAGTCAAATCAAAACGGCCGGCAGCTCAGACTGAGTCGCCGACCGTTTTCGCTATTTTAATTAATCTTTTAAGGCTTTGTCGCCAATGTCATGACGGTAGAAGCATTCCGGTTCATCTAGTTTGGCCAGATAGTCATAAACCTTGTCTTGAGCCTTTTGCAGATCAGCATTCTCGCCAATCACCATCAAAAGCCGGCCGCCGGCACCATGCAGCTCATCAAGATGTCCCTTGACGTTGGCATAGTCAATGGCAATGTCTTTAGCAGCTGGGAACGAACCAAGCGCCTGACCATGCACCGGCTTTTTAGGATAGCCCTTAGAAGCCAGAATCACGCCCAATACGGCAATGTCACGTTCTTCAATGGCAGGCATCGGCTGATCATTGACGTTGGCATCGATCAGCTCAACCAGGTCCGTTTTCAGCCGTGGCAAGACGACCTGCGTTTCTGGATCGCCCAGCCGCACGTTATATTCAATGACTTTCGGGCCAGCCGCCGTCAGCATCAGACCAATGTAGATGATGCCATGGTAGTTATAGCCTGCCTGGTGCAGCCCGCTGACGGTTGGCTCAACGACATCATCGATCATGCGTTGACGTTCGGCATCGCTAAGCTGTGGCAGCGGACTGTAGGCACCCATGCCACCCGTGTTGGGACCCTTATCGCCATCGTAGGCCCGCTTGTGATCCTGCGCCATTGGCAAAATCCGGTATTGATCGTCTTGAACTACGACAAACATGGAGTATTCCGGCCCCACCAGACATTCTTCCAAGACCAGCTTTTCTTCGCCCAACTCAAACATTTCCGTAATCGTGTCCTCGGCTTCTGGCGTCGTCTGCGCAATCACGACTCCCTTGCCGCCCTGCAGACCATTGGCTTTGATGACTACGGGACGGGCAAAGTCGTTTAACCCTGCCAATGCCGACTTTAGATCCGTAAACGTCTCATGCTTGGCAGTCGGCACGTGGTACTTGTTCATAAAGTTCAGCGCGTAGTCCTTAGAGCCTTCCAGCTGAGCGGCTTCTTGATTGGGGCCAAAAATCTTCAAGCCGGCTTTTTGGAATGCATCCACGACCCCAGCACACAAAGCATCTTCAGGACCAACAAACGTCCAGGCAATTGATTGATCCTTAGCAAATTGAATCAGCGCCTCAAAATCATCTTCGGCAATATTTAAAGGCACGATTCCCGCCGTCACCATGCCGATATTGCCCGGTGCACAATAAACCGTGTCAACACGAGGACTTTCATTGAGCTTCTTGGCAATGGCAAATTCACGACCACCGGCGCCGATTACCAGCAATTTCATCTTTTCCATTTTTTAAACCTCTTTTACCCAAAAAAGCCCGCGAAAATCAATCCGCGGACCTGCAAATGCAATTAGTGGCGGAAGTGACGAACGCCCGTCATTACCATGGCAATTCCCATTTCGTTGGCCATATCGATCGATTCTTGATCCCGAACCGAACCACCTGGCTGTACGATGGCCTTAATGCCGTGCTCACCGGCAAACTTGACACAGTCGTTGAATGGGAAGAAGGCGTCAGATGCCATTACCGTCCGATCATCAATGGCATCGCCGGCATGCTTGACCGCAATCTTCAAAGAATCGATCCGGTTAGGCTGACCAGAGCCCACGCCCAGCGTCCGTTCATCGTTGGCAACCACGATGGCATTGGACTTGGTGTGCTTAACGGCTTTCCAGGCAAACATCATCGTCTTGAGCTGTTCTTCAGTTGGCTTGACGTCCGTGACGCATTCCCAGTCATGCCAGTCTTCTTTAAGCGTATCCTGTTCCTGCATCAGCACCCCGCCCATGACGGAAACGACTTCATGCCGCGTTGGCTCGTCCTTGGCTGAGAAGTCAACCTTGAGCAGGCGAATGTTCTTCTTCTTGGCCAAAACGGCATAGGCATCTTCGTCAAAGTCAGGCGCAATGATGATTTCCAAGAAGATCTTACGCATTTTTTCGGCCGTTGCCAGATCAACCGGCCGATTCAAAGCAATAACGCCGCCAAAAATGGAGACTGGGTCAGCTGCATAGGCACGATCCCAGGCTTGTTCCAGCGTTTCGCCGCGGCCAATGCCACAAGGGTTCATGTGCTTCATAGCGACAACGGTTGGTTCATCAAACTCGCGTACGCTGCGCAGCGCTTCATCGGCGTCCTTGATGTTGTTGTAGGAAAGCTTCTTGCCATGGAGCTGTTCGGCTTCCAGGATTGAGAACTTCTTAGGAATTGGATCTTCGTACAGCCAAGCCTTTTGATGACTGTTTTCGCCGTAGCGCATTGTATCCTTCAAGTCGTAGGTCAGCGTAAGCTTTTCGGGGTCTTCCAAATCCAGGCGCTTGGTCAGGTATTGCGAGATCAGCGCATCGTAGGCCGCCGTAGTCCGGAATGCCTTGGCCCCCAGCATCGTCCGCGTTTCCAGCGTCGTGTTGCCGTGCGCCTTGATTTCGTTAAGTACCGTTTCGTAATCGTTAATGTCAGTTACGATCGTCACGTCACGATAGTTCTTGGCTGCTGAACGAACCATGGAAGGACCGCCAATATCAATGTTTTCAATGGCATCGGCCAGCGTAACGTCTGGCTTTTCGATGGTTTCCTTGAATGGGTACAGGTTGACGCAGACCAGATCGATTGGCGTGATATTTAATTTGTCCAACGTGTCCATGTGTTCTGCAACGTCACGACGCGCCAGCAGGCCACCATGAACATATGGATTCAGCGTCTTAACCCGGCCATCCAGAATCTCTGGGAAGTGGGTAACTTCTTCAATACTGATGGTCTTGATGCCGGCTTCGTCCAGCGTCTTCTTCGTCCCACCAGTCGAAACGATTTCAAAGCCATTTTCACTCAGGCCCTTAACGAAAGGCACCAGGTTGGTCTTATCAGATACGCTAACTAATGCACGTTTCATTGGTTGTTTTTCTCCTTTGCAATGCGTTCAGTCAAAATTTTCTTAACGGTTTCTGGATACAGTTCATGCTCGGTTTCGTGAACCCGCGTCTCCAGCGTGTCGACCGTATCATCAGGATAGATCGGCACGTGGCGCTGCGCAATAATCGTTCCGGCATCCAGATTTGAATCAATGTAGTGGACCGTGACGCCGGTTTCCTTACGGTGATCGGCAAAGGCCCGCTCAATCGAATGCAGGCCCGGATATTCAGGCAGCCAGGCTGGGTGCAGATTAACGATGCTGCCTTCATACTTATCAAGAATCGTTGGTCCGATAATGCGCAGATAACCAGCCAACACGATAAAATCAATGTCGTATTGCTTCAACACGGCCATGATTTTTTCTTCATAGGCCTGCTTAGATCCGCAAGACTTCACGGTAAAAGTTTCATATGGAACGCCCAGTCTTTGAGCGCGTTTGATTACGTAAGCATCGGGGTGATCGCAAAAAAGCAGGGCTTCCTTGCCGGGAATATCGCCATTTTGAAAATGCTTGGTCAACACCTCAAAATTGGTCCCGTTCCCCGAGGCAAAAATTGCCACGTTCATGTTCTTGCCTCTTTTATTTAATAATCAGTTTTTCTTCATCAGCTGGTCGATCCTGCAGCCGGCCGATCTGCCATGAGTCTTCGCCAGCCTGCTTTAAAGCATCTTGAACGGCAGCAGCGTTTTCTGGCGCCACGGCTAAGATCATCCCCAGCCCCATGTTAAACGTACCGTACAGATCATCAGCATCCAAGTCGCCCATCTTTTGCAGATAGCTGAAAATCGGCAGCTTGGGCCAGGTGCTGGCATCAACCACGGCCTGCAGCGAATCAGCAAACATCCGCGGCAGATTTTCTGGCAGTCCGCCACCAGTGATATGGCTGACTCCGTGAATCAGACCCTTTTTGATCAACGGCAGTACCGGCTTGACATAAATGCGCGTAGGCGTCAGCAATGCCTCGCCAACCGTTTGGCCATTCAGTTCGGCCGGCTGATCGCTGAGCTTGACGTCATTGTCCTTAAACAGTACCTGGCGCACCAGCGAGTAGCCGTTGGAGTGAATCCCGGATGAGGCCAGCCCGATCAAAACGTCGCCGGCTTTTGGCAAGGCCGTCGTCAGCATCTTGTCTTGATCAACGACACCGGTAGCATAGCCAGCCAGATCGTATTCATCTTGACTGTACATGTCAGGCATCTCGGCCGTTTCCCCGCCAACCAGGGCTGCCCCGGCTTGACGGCAGCCTTCTGCCACGCCAGATACGATCTGGGCCATCTTGTCAGGCGTGTTGTGACCCGTTGCGATATAGTCCAGGAAAAACAGCGGTTCCGCGCCCTGGGCCAGAATATCGTTGATGCACATGGCCACGCAGTCGATACCGATCGTGTCATGACGATTCAGCTTTTGGGCGATCAAAAGCTTGGTCCCCACGCCATCCGTACCTGAAACCAGAATTGGATGCGTCAAGCCGGCAACCGCGGTCAGATCAAACATCCCGCCAAAGCTGCCGATGCCACCGACAACGCCGGGACGATCGGTTGAAGCAACGGCATCCTTGATCTTTTTTACCATTTCATAGCCGGCATTGACGTTGACGCCGGCTTCTTCATAACGTTTCCGCTTCATTTGGAGAGTCGTTCCTTTCGCGCGCGCTTTTCTTGTTCGTTCAATGACTTGAGATAGCCTTCTTCAAAATCATACAGCGGCGTTGGGTAGTCGCCATTAAAGTAGGCTACCGTCAGCCCGCCATATGGTGCATCACCGGCATCCGGAACGTTAATGGCCTTAACGACGCCATCAACGCTCAAAAATCCTAATGAGTCGGCTTCCATCAATTTACACATCTCAGGGACGGAATAATGGGCCGCCATCAGTTCAGCTCGGTTGGAAACGTCGATCCCATAAAAACATGGGAAACGGAATGGCGGCGAAGCAATCCGCATGTGAACCGACTTAGCGCCAGCTTCTTTCAGCATCCGAACGATCTGCTTGGAAGTCGTTCCCCGCACGATCGAATCGTCGACTACGACTACGTTCTTGCCGGCAACGACCCCGCGTACGGCTGAAAGCTTCATCTTAACGCCTTGTTCCCGCAATGCCTGCGTTGGCTGGATAAAGGTCCGGGCAACGTACTGGTTCTTGATCAGCCCCATTTCATAAGGCAGACCAGCTGCTTCCGCATAACCAGAAGCTGCAGAAAGCGAGGAGTTCGGCACCCCAATGACCATGTCGGCATCAGGTGCTGGCTGTTCCTTGGCCAACAGCCGCCCCATCTGCTTGCGGGCACTGTGCACCGTTACGCCATGAATAATGGAGTCGGGACGGGCAAAGTAGATGTATTCCATTGAACAGATGGCCAGCTTGGTGTCATCAGTATAACGATCCTCATGCAGACCATCCTTGTCGATCACCAGCAGCTCGCCTGGCTGAACGTCGCGAATCAGCTTGGCACCCACGATATCCAAGGCACAGCTTTCACTGGTTACGACATAGGCGCCATTTGGCATCTGCCCTAAGCAAAGCGGCCGAATGCCATTAGGATCCAAAGCTGCAATCAACCGATCCTTTTGCAGGAACAAGAAGGCAAAGCCCCCCTTGACCATGGTCAGCGTCTTTTTTAAGGCCGGAATAAAGCCCATGTGAATGTTTTGCCGAATCAAGTGAATCAGAATCTCAGTATCTGAATCTGATTGAAAAACGGCACCGTTGTCTTCCAGTTTGCGGCGCAGCGTAACGGCATTGGTCAGCTGACCATTGTGTGCCATCGCAATGTCGCCATCATGAAAATGGAACAAAAATGGCTGCACGTTGTTGATAGAATTATGGCCACTGGTACCGTAGCGAACGTGACCAATCGCGGCATCCCCGATCAGACGCTCCATATCGCTTGGATCGGCAAAGACTTCCGAAAGCAGGCCGCGATCCCGGTGCTGATAAAGGTGCTCGCCGTCAGTCGTGACGATCCCGGCCCCCTCTTGTCCACGGTGCTGCAGGTTGTGCAGACCAAAGTAGGTGACCCGGTTGGCTTCTGGCACGCCAAAGACGCCAAAAACCCCACACTCTTCATTTAGTCCTTTGATTTCATTGCGCATGGCAAGGCTTCCTCCCAAAGTTTTTGCATTTGAGCCACTGGCAAGTTGAGCTCAGCATCAGCCAGATGGATTTCCAGCCATTGCGTTGCTGCGACCTCACCAGCTGGCATCGCGTCGTCTTGCATGATTTCTTCAAAGGCCGCTGCATTTTCTGGTGCCACGCTGACCAGCATCCGGCCTGGCGTTTCACTGAAGAACTGCTTCTTGTCCAAGGCGCGGAAATCAGCGTTTAAGCCCAGTTCCGTCTTAAAGACCGTTTCAGCGGCAGCTACGGCCAAACCACCTTCGCTTAAGTCATGGGCACTGGCAACCAGACCGCTTTGTTCAGCCTTCAACAGGCGGCTCAGATAGTCATGGACGTGTTCCAGATCAAAGTCAGCCAGCGTACCGGCAATCTCGCCCGTCATCATCTTCTGCAGCTCGGAACCAGCGTAGTCATCGCCAGTCTTGCCGACCAGGTACAGCTTGTCGCCCGCATGCTGAACGCGGGATGGGATGACGTACTTGGCATCCTTGATCAGCCCTACCATGCCGACCATTGGCGTTGGGTAGATGGCTGAGCCGTTATTTTCATTGTAAAGCGAAACATTACCGGAAATAACTGGCGTATCAAAGACGCGGCAGGCCTCAGCCATTCCTTCGATTGAGTGATGCAGCTCCCAGAAGATTTCTGGATCGGTTGGATCACCGTAGTTCAAACAGTCCGTAATGGCTAATGGCAAAGCACCTGAGGCAATGATGTTAGAAGCGGCTTCAACCAATGCAATCTTACCGCCAACGTATGGGTTTAAGTAGACCAAACGACCATTGCCATCAGTCGTCATCGAAAGTGCCTTTTTGGTTCCGCGTACCCGAATAACCCCAGCATCAGAACCTGGGCCAACCACCGTGGAAGTCCGCACCTGCGAGTCATATTGACGCGTAATCCATGACTTGTCAGCAATCGTTGGCTGCGTGAGCAATTCTTGGTAGACTGCTGCGACGTCATCGATTTCAGGGACCCAGTTGGCAGTTTTTTCGGCATCAATCAGACGCTGTGGCTTCTTTTCTTCTGACTCGACTTCCAAAACGTCATCCGTCAAAGTAGAAACCGGAATATCGCAGACTACTTGACCATCATGGTGCAAGACGTATTGGTGGCCTTCCGTGATCCGGCCGATCGTTACGACTTCCAGATCATAGTAGTCAAAGATCTTCTTAACGTCTTCTTCGTGGCCCTTCTTAACACACAAAAGCATCCGTTCCTGAGACTCGCTCAGCATGATCTCATAAGCTGACATCCCCGGTTCGCGCTGTGGTACCAAATCAAGATCCAGGTCCATGCCTGAGTTACCTTCAGAAGCCATTTCGGCACTGGAGGAAACGATGCCGGCCGCACCCATGTCTTGAATCCCGACCAGCCATTCCGCATGATCTTGAATCAGTTCCAGGCAGGCTTCCATCAGCAGCTTTTCCATGAATGGGTCGCCGACTTGAACGGCCGAGTGCTGTGACTCGTTGCCAGAGCCAAAGTCAGCCGAGGCAAACGTTGCCCCGTGAATCCCGTCACGACCGGTCTTAGCCCCAACGTACATCACGGCATTGCCAACCCCAGAGGCATTCCCTTCCTGTTGGTTCTTTTGGTCCATCAAGCCCACGCTCATGGCATTAACCAGCAGATTGCCCTTGTAGCAAGGATCAAAAGTCGTTTCACCAGCGACGGTTGGAATTCCCATGCAGTTGCCGTAGTCGCCAATCCCGCGTACAACGCCATCGACTTTCATCCGCGTCTCGGCATCGCTTAATTCGCCAAAGTGCAGCGAGTCTAAGGAAGCAATTGGCCGCGCACCCATACTGAAGATGTCGCGTAAAATTCCGCCGACACCAGTAGCCGCGCCTTGGTATGGCTCAACCGTTGATGGGTGGTTGTGACTTTCGGCCTTGAAAACGACTGCCTGACCGTCATCAATGTCAACGACACCGGCACCTTCACCAGGCCCTTGCAAAACTCGGTCATTCTTGTTGGGGAACAGTCGCAGCACTGGCTTGGACTTTTTGTAGGAACAGTGCTCGGACCACATTGCCGAGTAAAGGCCCGTTTCCGTGTAGTTTGGCAAACGGTGCAGCAGCTTTTCGCTGATGTAGTCATATTCTTTTTCAGACAGACTCCAGTCGAGATATGGTTTCTTTTCCTTAATTTCTTCAGGGGTCATTGCTTGCTTCATTCTAATTATGCCTCCGTCTTAACCGTGCCGTTTTCCAATAAAGACTTGAACAGCCGCAAACCGTCCGTCGAACCCAAAAGTGCTTCCACGGCGCGCTCTGGGTGGGGCATCATGCCCAATACGTTGCCGCGCTTGTTGACGATCCCCGCAATGTTGCGTAGAGAGCCGTTGGGATTTTCACTTGCGTAGCGGAACACGACTTGATGATTGGCTTCCAGCTCATCCAAGGTTTTTTCATCCGCGTAGTAGCTGCCTTCACCGTGTGCAATTGGCAGAGCAATGCGTTCGTGAGCCTGGTACTGCGTGGTAAAAAGCGTGTTGTTGTTAACGACTTCCAAAGGCACCGTTTCACAGACGAACTTTTGGCTGTCGTTTTTCTTCAGAGCACCTGGCAAAAGGCCCGCTTCCGTTAAAATCTGGAAGCCATTGCAGGTACCAAAAACCGGCTTGCCTTCATTAGCGAGCTTGATGACGGCGGGCATAACGTTGGCGAACCGAGCAATCGCGCCGGCCCGCAGATAGTCGCCATAGGAAAAGCCCCCTGGCAGCATGACCGCATCAAAGCCATCCAGACTCGTGGCCTTGTGTGAAACGTATTCGACATCAGCATTGCAGACATCATGCAGCGCCGAGTACAGGTCGATGTCACAGTTCGAGCCTGGGAATTGAATGACCGCAATCTTCATTTATTTCGCCTCCAGCACTTCAAACTTGTACGTTTCAATGTTGAAGTTAACCAGCAGCGATTCAGCTACTTCCTTAACCGTGTTTTCAACGGCTGCTTGATCGCCTTCAACCTGCAGATCAAAGAACTTGCCAACCGTCAAATCCTTGACTTCTTCATGACCCAACTGGTGGATGGCATTTAAAACGGATTCGGCTTGGGGGTCAAAAACAGATTGCTTGTAGGTAACGTAAATACGAACGGTAGTCATTTGATTAGTCCTCCTTAACGGCTTCTTGCAGGCGTGCGTAAACTTCATCATAGGTCGTGGTCAGATCGGCCAGGTTCTTGCGGAAGACGTCCTTGTCCATGTGAGCGTTGGTCTTGATGTCCCACAGACGGCAGTTGTCAGGCGAGAATTCGTCAGCCAGCACCAGTGAGCCATCCGAAAGCTTGCCGAATTCCAGCTTGAAGTCAACCAGCTTCATGCCAGCCTTCTTAAACAACGGCGTCAAAAGCTTGTTGCAGCGACGGGCCAGCTCCCAGCATTGCTGATATTCTTCATGCGTGCAGGCCTTAATGGCAACCGCGTCGGATTCATTGGCGAATGGATCGTCCAAGGCATCGCTCTTGTAGAAGGTTTCTTCAACCGGTTCGTCCAGCTCCATGCCATCCTCTAAGCCGAAGCGGGAGGCAAAGTGGCCGGCGCAGACGTTGCGCGTAACGAATTCCAGCGGGAACATGTGGCACTTCTTAACCAATTCTTCCTTTTCAGAAAGGCGCTTGATGAAGTGAGTTGGAATGCCGTTATCAATCAGGTATTCAAAGACCAGCGTTGAGATGTCGTTGGCTGCTTCGCCCTTTCCGTCAAAGTGGTCCTTACGCTTACCGTTAAGCATCGTTGCCTGATCCAGGTAAACAACCCGTAAAACGTCAGGATCTTCGGTTTGCCACATTTGCTTTGCTTTGCCGGTATATAACAGCTTTTCCATTTTTGATTGCCCTCCTTATAGGCTAAAAACGAATTGATGAATTGGTTAACGGAAAATTGTTCGTTAAATCCTGCTATTATCGTACGCATATTTTTAAAAATCGTCAAGCGTACAACCGAACATTTTTCAGTTTTTAATCATAAAATAATGGTTTTTCTAAGTTTAACGTTTAACCAAAGCTGATTTTTAATTTTATAGTTCGTGTTTTAATCGATTCCAAGTCAAACAAAAAAGCACCGATCATTTCAATCGATACTTTGGTTTAATGATAATTAATCGTCTAAGCCAACCCGCTTGAAGATGTCGTCAACATGACGCAGGTGCCAGTGGTAGTCAAAGGCATCATCCAGATCTTCTTTGGTCAGCTGCTTTTGAATGGTTGGGTCAGCTTCCAGCAGTGGCCGGAATGGTACTTGTTCGGCCCAGCATTTAGCCGTGTATGGCTGAATCAGATCGTAGGCATTTTCCCGCGTCATACCGGACTTGACCAGCTTGAGCAGCACTCGGCCAGAGTAAATCAGGCCCAGCGTCTTGTCCATGTTCTTCTTCATGGTTTCAGGGAAGACGTCCAGATTTGCCAAAATCCGGCCAAACCGGTGCAGCATGTAGTCCAACAGTGCCGTCGTGTCTGGCAGAATCATTCGTTCAGCACTGGAATGCGAAATGTCGCGTTCATGCCACAGGGCCACGTTTTCATAGGCCGTAACGACATGGCCGCGCAATACCCGCGCGCAGCCGCAGATGTTTTCGGAGCCGATTGGATTGCGCTTGTGCGGCATTGCTGAAGAACCCTTTTGACCCTTGGCAAAGTGTTCTTCAACTTCATGGATTTCCGTCCGCTGCAGGGAACGAATCTCAGTCGCCATTTCTTCCAGGCTGGTCCCGATCAAAGCTAAAGCAGCGATGTATTCAGCATGCAGATCCCGTGGCAGTACTTGGCTGGAAACTTCTTGGGCCCGCAGACCGAGCTTTTCGCAGACGTATTGTTCAACCCGCGGATCAACTTCAGCAAACGTTCCCACGGCCCCAGAGATCTTGCCAGCTTCAACGCCAGCTGCCGCGTGTTCGAAGCGTTCGTAGTTGCGCTTCATTTCAGAGTACCAGCGGGCAACCTTGAGGCCAAAAGTCGTTGGCTCAGCGTGAATCCCGTGTGTCCGGCCCATGCAGACCGTGTACTTGTATTCATTGGCCATCTTTTTCAGGATTTCCATGAAGTCCTTGATGTCTTGACGCAGAATCTCGTTAACCTGCTTAAGCTGGTAGCCTTGCGCCGTATCAACGACATCAGTACTGGTCAGGCCATAGTGCACCCATTTGCGTTCAGGACCCAGCGACTTGGAAACGTCACGCGTAAAGGCGATCACGTCATGGTGCGTAACGGCTTCGATTTCTTGGATGCCTTCAACGGTGAACTTGGCATTCTGCTTAATCTTTTCAACGTCTTCGGCCGGAATCTTGCCCAGCTTGCTCCAGGCTTCATCAGCCGCGATTTCTACGGCCAGCCAACATTGGTAGCGGGTTTCATCGCTCCACAGCTTCTTCATTTCTGGACGGGTATAACGATCAATCATTAATCTTTTCTCCTATTCATCGTCCCAAACATGGGAATCTTTAATTTGCTTTAACGTTGCTTCAATATCATCGGTCAAAATGGTAACATGCCCCATCTTGCGGTTGTGGCGGCTCTCAGCCTTGCCGTAATCGTGAAAATGCCATTGCGGATATTCATGAATCAAGTGCCGCGTGCCGGCCACGTGCTGTCCCAAGACATTGACCATCACGACTGGACTCATCAATTTGATCTTAGGCAGCGGCCAGTTGCAGATTGCCCGATTATGAACCGCGAACTGCGAAAAGTTGCAGGCCTCGATCGTGTAGTGGCCAGAGTTGTGCGGCCGAGGTGCCAGTTCGTTAACGTAGAGCTGACCATCTGCACCGACAAACATCTCGACGCCCAAGATGCCTTTGAGATCAATCGCTTCGGCAATCTTTTCGGCCATCTGCTGAGCGCGCTGCTGCCATTCAACCGGCATGCGGGCGGGCACGATGCTCAAATGCAGAATTTCATGAGCATGAATGTTTTCACTGACTGGAAAGACGGTAATATCGCCATCGGTATTGCGCGCTACCATAACTGAGCATTCCATCTTAAATGGTACCCAGCCTTCCAAGATGTCATCACCATACTGCAGTACTTCTTCAGTAATCGGATCATCCAAGTCTTGCGCACTCTTTAATACTATTTGACCATGACCATCGTACCCACCTTCACAAGTCTTTAAGACACAGGGATAGCCAAGTTTTTCCACCGCGGCATTCAGATCAGCCCGATTTTTAACTGCCGCAAATGGCGCCGTCTGCAAGCCCGCGTCGCGCAAAAACGTTTTTTCGCGAATCCGATTCTTGGTCGTGTATAAAAGATTGGTCCCCTGAGGAATGGCGACTTGATCAGCAACGTCTTTTAAGGCCTGCAGATCAACGTTTTCAAACTCATAGGTCAAAACGTCAGCCCGCCGCGCCAGTTCCTTGATCGCCGCCACGTCGGCATAGGGTGCTACGATCTGATCATCGGCTGCCTGAGCGGCTGGACACTGTGGCGTGGGGTCCAAAATGATAACCTTCATCCCAGCTGCTTTGGCAGAAAAAGCCATCATCTGCCCCAACTGACCACCGCCGATAATGCCAATGGTCTTGCCTTGTTCAATGTAGGCTTCTGGATGCTTAGTCAAGTTCGGCATTGCTGGCCACCGCCTTGTCATGCATTTCTTTACGGAAAGCCACGATCTTGTCCTGCAGCGTTTGGTCATTGATGCCTAAAATCTGAATGGCCAATAAAGCAGCGTTCTTGGCCCCGGCATTGCCGATCGCCGTCGTAGCTACCGGAATTCCTGCTGGCATCTGCACGATGGAAAGCAGCGAGTCCATGCCGCCCAACGCCTTGGTCTGTCCTGGAATCCCAATCACCGGCAATGGCGTGTTGGCCGCGATCATCCCTGGCAGATGAGCGGCCCCGCCGGCACAGGCAATAATGACCTTAACGCCATTTTCTGCCGCGTGCTGGGCAAAATCGAACATTTCATTTGGCATCCGGTGCGCTGAGATAACCTGCTTATCGTACTTGACGCCAAACTGATCCAAAATATCACATGCTTGCTTAACTGTTGGCCAATCGGACTTACTGCCCATGACCACGCTGATTTCACTGCTCACAATGGCACCTCCTAAAAACTGTCTCTAGCATAGCAAAACTTTTCAGCAAAAACAAGATTTTTCACGAACCAGAAGAAATAAGAGAATTATAATGTTCGTCTTTATCATAATGATCCCAACACAAAAAAGAGCGCCTGTCGCGCCCTTTTCTTTAGTAATCTTAGAACAAACCGGTAATGTTGCCTTCACCGTCAATGTGCATGTTAACGGCAGCCGGCTTCTTACCCAGACCAGGCATCGTCATCACGCTGCCTGACAACGCAACGACAAAACCCGCGCCCAGCTTAGGAACGAATTCACGAATGTGGAACGTAAAGTCGGTTGGCGCACCCAGTTCCGTTTGATCATCGGTAAATGAGTACTGCGTCTTGGCAATGCAGACCGGCATGTTTTCCCAGCCCATTTCATGGAACTTCTTGAGCTGTTTTTGAGCCTTCTTGGAGAATTCAACGTCCTTAGCCCCATAGATGGTCTTGGCAATCGTGTTGACCTTGTCTTCAATTGAGTCGCCCTCAACACTGTAGAGCTCATGGAATTCACTCGGCTGATCGGCCAGCTTAACGACTTCCTTAGCCAGATCAACCGTACCTTCGCCGCCTTTAGCCCAGGCATCAGCCAGAACCACGTTGACGCCTAATTCGTGGCAGTTGTCTTCAATGGTCTTAATCTCGGCTTCCGTGTCAAAGGTAAAGTGGTTGATGGCCACGACAACCGGCAGACCATAGCGCTGCATGTTCTTGATGTGACGGTTCAAGTTGGCCAGACCCTTCTTAAGCGCTGGCAGCTGTTCTTCCTTGAGATCGGCAAGTGCCGCGCCACCATTGTATTCCAGTGCCCGTACCGTAGCCACGATTACCAGCGCGTCTGGCGTCTTGCCCAATACCGGCCGCTTGATGTCCAAGAACTTCTCGGCCCCCAGATCAGCACCGAAGCCGGCTTCAGTTACCGTGTAGTCTGCCAGCTGCAAAGCCGTCTTGGTAGCCAGAACCGAGTTGCAGCCGTGAGCAATGTTGGCAAATGGGCCCCCATGAACGATGGCCGGCGTGTGAGCCAGCGTCTGAACCAGGTTTGGCTTTAAGGCATCCTTAAGCAGAATCGTAATGGCATCGCTAAAGCCAAGCTCGCCAACCGTAACTGGCTTTTGGTCGTAGGTGTAGCCAACCACGATCTTGGAAATCCGCTGCTTCAAGTCGGCCAGATCCTTAGAAAGACAAAGGATTGCCATCAATTCAGAAGCCGCCGTAATGTCAAAGCCGGTTTCACGCGGTACCCCCTGCATTACGCCGCCCAGACCGGTTACCACGTGGCGCAGCACCCGGTCGTTAACGTCAGCCACCCGCTTCCAGATAATGCGGCGTGGGTCCAGGTTCAGTTCGTTGTCCCGCATGATGTAGTTATCGATCAAAGCTGCCAGCGTGTTGTTGGCACTGGTCAAGGCATGCAGGTCACCCGTAAAGTGCAGGTTGATATCTTCCATTGGCACGACTTGGCTGTAGCCACCGCCAGTTGCGCCACCCTTGATCCCAAAGACTGGGCCCATGGATGGTTCCCGCATTGCGATTACGGTTTGGTGGCCCAGCAGGTTCAGAGCATCCCCCAAGCCGACCAGCACCGTTGACTTACCCTCACCAGCCGGGGTTGGGTTGATTGAGGTCACCAGAATCAGTTTATGCTTTTTGTCAGGAGCTTCTTTGACCGGCAGATCGATCTTGGCCTTGTACTTGCCATATGGTTCGATCTCATCGGCACTTAAGCCCAGTTTTTCAGCAATCTTGGTAATAGGTTCCATTTCGGCAGCGTTGGCAATTTCTAGATCAGTCATTGATGCGGTTCCTCCATTTCGTAAAAAGCGAACATTTTAGCGTATGATTAGCTAAACAAACTTCAAATTAAGTACATTCATAACAATAACGACTTTATTATGATTTGTAAACCGTAAATTGTCAAACTTAATAAAAAAGCTCCACCCTGAATGAATGGAACTTTTCTACTATTATATAACATAATTAAAGCGCTTTTAAGCCGATTCGCCAAGGTAAGCCCGCTTAACCTGTGGATCATTCAACAGTTCTTTGCCGGTGCCACTCAACTGAATCTCACCTGAAGCAATCACGTACCCCCGATCGGCAATCGCAAGCGCTTGGTGAGCATTTTGCTCAATTAACAGAATCGTAGTGCCCTGTGCATTGATTTTTTGAATGATTTCGAAAACTTTTTGGATATAGATTGGCGCCAGCCCCATCGATGGTTCATCCAGCAGCAATAGTTTTGGACCAGCCATCATTGCCCGTGCCATTACCAACATCTGCTGCTCGCCACCGGAAAGCGTTGCCGCGTCTTGATGCTGGCGTTCCTTTAGAATGGGAAACATTTCATAGATATTCTGCAGGCGTGCTTCAATCTGAGCACGATCCTTTTGCAGATAGGCACCCAGCTGCAGGTTTTCCATCACCGTCATGGCCGGAAAAACATGCCGCCCTTCTGGAACCTGAGAGACCCCGGCTGCCACGATCTGAGGCGCTTTTTTGCCCACCAGCGATTCGTTTTGATATTCAATTGATCCGGACTGCGGCTTGACGATTCCCGATATGGTTTTCAGAATCGTTGACTTGCCCGCACCGTTCGCCCCAATCAAAGTCACGATCTCGCCTTTTTTCACTTCAAAATCAACGTGACGCACGGCTTGAATCGCGCCATAGCTGATGCTTAAGTCCTTAACCTGCAGCATTGATGTCACCTCCCAGGTATGCCTTAACGACGGCTGGATTCTGGCTGACTTCTTTAGGCGTACCGCTGGCCAGAACCTCGCCTTGATCCAGAACGTAGATGCGCTCAGCCAAACTCATCACCAATGACATGTCGTGTTCGATCAAAAGCACGGCCAGATTATTCTCATCACGCAGCTGACGAATCATCTTGGTCAATTCCGCGGTTTCTTCAGGGTTCATCCCGGCAGCCGGCTCATCCAAAAAGATAATCTTGGGGTTGGTTGCCAGGGCCCGCACGATCTCGACACGCCGCTGCATCCCATAAGGCAGCTTATTGGCCGGACTATCGGCAACTGCCGTCAAATGATAGCGATCAATCAGTTTTTGGGCTTCATCGTTCATCTCCCACTCGGTGCGATAATAGCCCGGCGTATGAAAAATCGTACTCCAGAAATTTTCCTTAAATTGGTTGTTCAAAGCTGCCATGATGTTTTCCCGCACCGTCATATCGCCAAACAGCCGAATATTTTGAAACGTCCGCGAGATCCCGTGCTGGGCAACACTGGTAGCACCCTTGCCGCTGACCTTATAGAAGCGGCCATCATGACGGATGGCAATCGTGCCGCTGGTGGCTGGCAAAAGGCCGCTCAACATGTTGAACAAGGTTGTCTTACCAGCACCATTGGGACCGATTAAAGCGACCAACTCATTATCATAGATCGTCATCGAAACGTTATTGACCGCTGTCAGTCCACCAAACTGTCGCGTAACGTTGCGAACGGTTAATAATTTCTCTGCCATAGTTGCTCCTTTCTATGATTCCGTGGCTGGCTGCTTTTTGGCCGTACGTTTTGCCAGCCATTTGCCAATTGAAAACTCGCGCCGGCCCATCAAACCACTTGGCTTAGCAATCATAATGACAATCAGCATGACCGCGTAGATAACCATCCGCAGCGAGCCGAAGTTTTGCAGAATCGTGTCGATTGCGCCTAAGACGACGGCAGCAATTACGGATCCAGTAATGCTGCCAATGCCGCCTAAAACCACGATAATCAGGATCGAAACCGACTCCATGATGTTGAAGTTGCTGGGGGCAATGCTCTGCAGATATGACGCGTAAAGCGAACCGCCAACTGCTGCCAATGATCCGCCCATCACAAAGGCCATCAGCTTGTACTTGGTAGCGTTGATTCCCATGGCCGTGGCTGCCAGCTCGTCATTGCGAACCGCGCGAATTGCCCGTCCCGTCTTGCTGTGAACGAAATTGGCCACAATAATGATCGTCAGACACATCATAATATAGACGATCGGCCAGCTGACAAGCTGCGGAATGTTGTAAAGTCCAGCGGGGCCATTGGTAATCTTTAAGTTATTGGCAGTCAGGCGAATAATCTCGGCTGCCCCCATCGTAGCAATCGCCAAATAGTCGCCTTTGAGCCGCAATGTCGGAATCCCTACGATCAGCGCAATCACGATGGCAAGCGCGATCCCGGTCACCATTGAAAAAATCAGGCCGGCAAAAGTTGATTCAGTTTGAGTCATGATCCCCGTTGCGTAGGCGCCAATCGCCATAAATCCGGCATGTCCCAGTGAGAACTGTCCCGAAAAGCCCACGATCAGGTTCAGACTGACGGCCAGGATGATATTGATGCCCATCATCACCAGCATGTTTTCAATAAACGTATCCACCACGCCGGTCATTTCACCAGCATAGATGATGCCATACCCGGCCGCCATACAGACGATCCAGATGGCAATGGTCTGCCAACGTATTTTCATCCTCATGCCTCCTAAACCTTTTCCGGCTGCTTATTGCCAAACAGACCTGCCGGCAAGAACAGCAATACGATGATCAAAACGACATAGACGGCTGCATCCTTGAATGCCGAGAAGCCAATTGCCTGCATCATTGATTCCAGACAGCCGATAATCACGGCCCCGACTGCCGCGCCTGGAATAGAGCCGACGCCACCAACTACGGCTGCGACAAAGGCCTTGATCCCCGGCGTCATCCCCATCGTCGGTTCAATCGAGTTGTAGTAGAGCCCGATCAAGACGCCAGCTGCCCCAGCCATTGCCGAACCGATTGCAAAGACAAATGAAATCGTACCGTTGATATTGATCCCCATCAGTTCAGCGGCCACGGGATCAGCCGCGGCTGCCCGCATTGCCCGTCCCATCTTGGTTTTCTTAACGATCAGCTGCAAAATAATCATCAAAATAATCGTGGTTGCAAAGATCAACAACTGGATATTGGTTATCCGAATGCCGAACCATTCATAGTTGACCTGCTTGATTACCTGGGGAAAGTCGCGCGTGTCGCCTGAAAACAGAACCGACATGCCGTTTTCCAAAAAGTAGGACACCCCAATCGCCGTGATCAAAACGGCAATCCGTGATGAATGACGCAGCGGCCGATATGCGACAAACTCGATCAGCATGCCCACCAAAGCGCAGAAGATCATTGAGCCAAACAGCGCCATGATAAAGTTGAAATGCCAGACGTTGATCGTATAATAGCCGAAGAACGCCCCCAGCATGTAGACGTCACCATGCGCGAAGTGAATAATCTTGACAATCCCGTAGATCATCGTGTATCCCAGAGCCAACAGCGCATAGATGCTGCCGAGCGAGAGACCGTTGATCAGTTGCTGCATAAAGATTTGCACGGTTGGTGCCCCCTTTCTTTAATTACTTAACAGTGTAGCCGGCGACAACCTTACCATTGGTCATTTGTTCAACCGACATCTTCATTTGTGGATCATGGTGCTTGTTAACTGAAATCGTACCAGTAACTCCCTTCATGTTCTTGGTCTTAGCCAAGGCTTCCGTAATCTTGTTGGAATTGGTTGAGTCGGCCTTCTTGATGGCATTGGCAACCATCATCGTCGCGTCGTAGCCCAATGCAGAGTAGGTTGGTGCAGTTTGACCGTACTTAGCCTTGTATTCTTTCATAAACTTACGAGCTTCGGCATTGTTCTTAGCCGTAATCGTGGAGAATGGCGTCGTGTAGTAAACGTTGGTTGCGTTTGAAGCACCGGCAATCTTGGCAAGCTTTGGATCTGCCATTCCACCAGAACCAATGATTGGGGCATTAATTCCGGCTTCACGAGCCTGCTTAATAATTACACCGACTTCAGAGTAGTAGCCCGGAACGTAGATGGCATCGATCTTCTTGTTCTTGATAGCCGTGATCAAAGAGCTAAAGTCCTTGTCGCCTTCTTGGAAATACTGCGTTGAAACGATCATACCCTTAAAGTTCTTCTTAAATGCTTTGGCAAGTCCCGTCCCGTAGTCACTGGAGTTATCAGCCAAGATAGCTACGCGCTTAGCTTTCAAATGGTCATTGGCAAAGTTGGCAGCCACTTGACCTTGGTAGTTGTTTTGTGCCTGGGCCCGGAAGACGTACTTTTGAACGCCACCCTTCTTAGTCCGCGTAAAGCTTGGGTCAGCAGCGGTTGGCGAAACCAGTGGCACCTGCGTCTTGGTCTGGTTTGGAATAGCTGCCGTAGCCGCGTTGGTCGTTGCGGGGCCGACCGTAGCAACAACCTTGTCCTTGGTGGTTAATTGTGAAGCAACCGAAGCCGCCGTTGAAGTTGAGGTCTTGTTGTCGCGCGTGATGATCTTGATCTTCATCTTCTTGCCGTTAACCTTAATACCGCCGTTTTTGTTAATGTCGTGAACGGCAAGCTTGATCCCATTTTCTTCTTGTTGACCATAGCCAGCGGCCGCGCCAGACAGTTCCATGTTGACCCCAACCTTAATCGTATTGCCTGAAGCTGAGTTGCCTTTTTGCGAACCAGTTGCGGAACATCCTGCTGCCATCATGGTCATGGCTGCCATCATTATGGCAATCCCCGTTTTCTTATTTTTAATCTTCATAAGCCTGACTCCCCTTGTTTAATTTTTCTCATCATTCAATCAATCAAATATTTTGCTGACTGTATTTGATCAAAGAAAAAAGCCCTCATCCGCAATGGAATGAGGGCTTTTCTCAACCGGTATCGATCGGCCCTCATGCCAACAGAAAGAAGGGCTCAATCGCTGATCAGCAAAAATGCTTAATCACGCAACCGGGTCCTTGACCTGCAGTAGCAGTAGGGCGTTCAATTGAAGAGCCATGTTGTTGAGTTGTACGAATAATTGCTTTTTCATGATCCATGGCTCCTTTCTTTTGCCGTAGTAAATATTTGATGTGTCTTAGTCTACGAGTTGATCATTAGAAAGTCAACACGTTTTTTAATTCGTTTTTAATTTTGTATTAATCAACAATTTAAAACGATTGCTTTTGAATGAGAATGACAATCCACAACTATCTCGCATTGCCCAACGCCGCCCTTCTTAAATTTCAAAGCGCCCACGCCGGATGCCCTGTTGATAAATAAAGACCAGCACCGATTTCCATCAATGCTGGTCGTTAAAACTATTCACTTTGTTTTTTGTCCCCAATCGACTTTATGCCCATGATGTCAAGCAGGAAAGTAAAGATCGGCACGCCGACGATTAAGCCCCAGGTACCAAATAGCTTTTCACTGACCAACAGCACGACGAACGTATAAAAGATTGGCAGTTCCGTGCGGCTGGACATAAACTTGGGATTCAAGACGTACGATTCCAGTGCATGAATTGCAATAATCATAATGATGATGTAGATTACGTCGCGAATGCCACCAACTGAATAGCCAACCATGCTCAATGGAATCAGCGAAATAATCACCCCAGCAACCGGCACCAGACTGAAAATAAAGACCATCAAAGCCAGCGCCAGAATCTGCGGCATATGCATAAACATCAGACAGATCGTTGTCAGCGCCGTATTGCAGAGTGCAATAAAGAACTGCGCCTCCAAAACCACACCGAACGTATTAACAAACTTCTTGCCAAAATAGTAGATATCCTCAAACAGCCAGCTGAACAATTCACTAGTTAAAAACAAACGGCTAAATGAATACATCTGCTTGAGCTCAATCGTATAAAAGAAACTCAGAATAAATGACATAAAGAACGTCACTGCCATCTTCGTCAGGCTGGTTAAAGTCGAAAAAGCCAGGTTGATGCCATGCTTGACCTGGGCTGTGACGGTTTTGGCACTAATGTAGTGATTGAGCTGTTTGATCAGCCAAGAACCATCCTGCGATTGATAGAATTTTAAGACCGAATTGACCATCTTTACAATCTGCGTGATCAGCAGCGGCAAGTATTTGGTTACCGCAAAGTAGACGGCCGCGATCAAAACGACATAGGTTGCCAGGACCACCAACAGCGAGGGTAGTCTGGGAATCCAGCGCTGAACGAAGCGAACCCAATGCACTACAATGTATGTAAAGATAAACGTCAGCAGAATTGCGCTCAGCATTCCTCGTACCAAATAGAGCACCCAGATCAACAGCGCCAACACCGCAAACCGCCTTAATGGTACGTTATCGATGAATCGATGCCATGCATTGACCATCCAATCCCTCCTATTTTTAGACAATTTAGCCTAAGTATAGCATGCAATGATGCAAATTCCGCCTAATTTTACTGCCTGGTGTATAATAACCTGCATACGGATTGGAAAGAAGGAAAAGCACATGTTGGAAAAGACGTTTTATAAAGTCTTGCTGAGTCGCTCATTTACCATCCCCGTCAAAATCGTATTCTGGGATGGTTCCTCAGTCGTTTACGGCAATGGCGAGCCGCAAGCAACGATCCGGTTCAACGAGAAGATCCCAGTGCGCGACCTGACCAAAAACGCTTCAATCGCTTTAGGCGAGGCCTTCATGGATAAAAAGATCGAAATTGACGGCAGCATTCAAAAAGTCATTGAATCGGCCTACGAAAGCAAAGACAGCTTTATGCGCAGCAGCAAGTTCCGCCATATGATTCCCAAACAGAGTCATGGTGAAAAGGAAAGCGCCAGTGACGTCCAAAGCCATTATGACGTCGGCAACGATTTTTATAAGCTGTGGCTGGATGACACGCTGACCTATTCATGTGCCTACTTTACCAATGGCAACCACGATGACCTGACAGCTGCTCAAATGGCCAAGGTGCACCACATCATCAACAAGCTCCATCCGCAACCAGGTAAGACGCTGCTTGATATTGGCTGCGGCTGGGGTACCCTGATGCTGACGGCTGCTCGCGAATACGGGCTGAAAGTTACCGGCGTCACGCTGAGCAAGGAACAGTATCGGCTAGTGCAGAACACGATTGAAAAAGAACACCTGCAGGACGTGGCCGAGGTCTTGTTGATGGACTATCGTGAACTGGGCGATCGGCAATGGGACTACATCGTTTCTGTGGGGATGTTCGAACACGTCGGCAAGGAAAATCTAGGCCTGTACTTTAAAGACGTTGCCCGCTACCTGACCAATGACGGCGTGGCACTGATTCATGGCATCACGCGACAGCAAGGCGGGGCCTACAACGGCTGGATCAACAAGTACATCTTCCCTGGCGGCTATGTCCCTGGGCTGCAGGAAATGGTTGGCCATATCGTTGAAAACAACTTGCAGATTGCTGATATCGAAATGCTGCGGCGTCACTATCAGCGTACCCTGGAAATCTGGGACATGAACTTCAACGCGCACCGGGCCCACATTCAAGACATGATGGGTGAGCGGTTCACGCGCATGTGGGATCTGTATCTGCAGGCATGCGCGGCCTCGTTTGAATCCGGCAACATTGACGTTATGCAGTTTCTGATTACCAAAGGCGCATCCGGCAAAAACCTGCCAATGACGCGCGACTACATGAGCAACAAGCACTAAATAAAAAGATCCGTCACGTCAGCAGCGTGGCGGATTTTTGTTTTTGAAGATTAAGGCAGTCTGGGGCTTGCAATGGATCTTATAAGAATGCCAGTGCAGGAACCAGTCAGTCAACACCGCCAGTTACGAAATAATGCTTGTTGAGTTGAATCTGGCAAGCATCACCCAGTCCAGTCAGTCAACGCCGGCAACGCGCTTCAGTTCCGTCAATGCCAGCGGAAATTCCGTAAAGCCATCGCTGGTTAGGAAATGCCCGCCATCAGGACGCACAATCAGCTTGGCCCCCAGACGATTGGCCATGGCAACCCCGAATTGGTAAGGCGCAATCGGATCGTTTTGCGCTGCAATCACGGTCGCGCGGCTGATCTTTGGCCGTACCTGGCGATAGTCAACACTGCCCTGCATAAATTCATCCAGTCCGGCATAGTTTGGCAGTGGCTGATCAAACGCCCCCACCAAAAGCAGGCCCACGTTCTTGACGTCATGACGAGCCAGCCAGCGTACTGCCGTTATGCAGCCCAGACTATGCGCTACCAGCGTAATCCCATCTTCGGCCTTGATTTGATCATCAACTGCCTGATCCCATGCTGCCTGTTGCGGGGCAAACGGATCCGGCAGCCAGAGACGATCCAGCTCAATTGCCGGCCGAGCCGCTTTTTCCAGCCATGGGAACCAGTCATCATCACGAGTAGAGGTCCCATGAATCAAATATGCTTTCTTCATCAAATCGCTCCCCTCATTTTATCGGTTCTTGGTCCAATTATAAGCCGATTCGCCCCATCCAGCCTAACTCAAAGTGAAAAAGCCCCAATTTCAAATCGAACCAGGCAATCACGCAACTATTTGGCTAACCAGTGACGGATTAAATTGACCGAATTGACTAAAAGATGGCAAATTAACCGGTGCGGACATTCTGACAGCCACCAATGGAATACTATCGGCAGTCCAAATGGCAGGCAATTACCAATGAGATCTTACCCGTAGCCGAGCAGTCACCGATGCATTGCTCATAGCACTCGCTTTGCCCAAAACTGAAATTCGAACACGTCAATTTGGCAAAGTCATTATGATGCACCACAACGACTCAATGATCCAACCACAATGAAATTTAAAAAGCGCCATTTTCAGCCGGCGCGGACAATTCCGACGCAAGGCAGCCCATGATGATCATGCCAGGCTCAGAACCCAGCCATCATGCTTTTGAAAATGACGCTTCAATTATTTGCAATTATTTTAAATTACCAAAGAAATCAGCCATACCGCAGCTAGCCCGCCGATTACTGAAACGGCCATGGAACGCGTAAAGTAGGCAACAATCATTACGATAACAGCTGCCAGGATTTGACTGACATGACCAAATGGCACAAAGGCGTAGGTCTTACTCATAAAGATCGACTTAACGACCAATGCCGTAAACAGACTGACCGGCACGTACTTCATCCATTCGTTAAACCACAGCGGAATCTTCCGGTTGGTAAAGAAACGCATTGGAAAGTAGCGCGGGATGAATGCCGCAATGGCCGCGATCACGATGACGATCAAATGATAGGTCAGGTTGTGATGACTGGGCACCAACGACAGCACCGGCATACCAGTTAATAAATCACTCATGTCTATTTATCTCCACTCGATTTCTTGCTCTCCTGCTTGACCGCTGCCGAATCACTGGCTGCTTCATCGGTTTTGGCATCATTTTGCAGTTTTTCTTTCAACTCGGCTTTCAGCTCGGCCTCAACCTCAGCTTCCCGATCCTTTTCTTGCCGGTCGCTGATCGTATCACGCGATGAAGCCGGTCGGAAAAGTTTGCGCATGATCCAGGCATCGTCGGGATGATCAGAACGTTGGCGAACCGTATTTTCGATCATGAAACCGATAAACGAGGCAATCAAAGTAGCAATGATGATTCCCAGCGTACTCTTGGTCAGACTCAAGAAGATGACTGCCAGCACCGCTGAAACCAGACTGATCAACAGTGACAAGTGATTGCGCACCTGCATTACGATCATGTACAAGAACAGCGCCGTCAAGGCAAAGTCAACGATTTCCAGATCGATGTGCACGGCACTGCCGATCAGACCGCCGACCATATTGCCCCCCGCCCATGATAAAAGCGAATAGTGCTCTACCAACAAGGCATCTTTAGGCGTCCAGTTTTTGTCGGTCGCAAATTTCAGATAGTTGACGGCATAGTTTTCGTCGTTCATTGAAACGGAAAACAGCCAGACGAAACGTTGCGACTCATTTTGCATATACTTGGAAAGACTGGATCCCAGCAATGCATAGCGCAGTTCCAAGAAAAACAGCGTCATAAAAATTGAGGAGATGGGTGCATCAAGCATCAACAGCGAAGCCAAGATGAATTGAGCCCCGCCGGAGAAAACCATCACCGAAACAAGAAACGTCAGCAGGAAATTCATCCCCGCGGCGTGTAACAAAATCCCACAGGCAACGCCAATTGGCACGTAACTCAGGCAAAGCGGCATCGAAACGCCTAAGACCTGCAGCCATCTGGCACCTTCTGGATTGATTTGCTGTGCTTTAGCCAAAAAGTATATCCCCCAGCATTTAAATGTTTTTCATCTTTTATCTCGTATTCCTTTGAACACGATGCAATTCCAGTCTAACATATTTAAATTTTAAAGAATACCAGAATAGCCCGATTTAGTTCGGTTTTTGCTGATCATTAAGCAAAACTGATTTTCCGACTGCCCAAATCATTGCTGAATCGCTGGCCATAGATATTTAACTACTCAACTGACCACGTTTTAATAGATATTCAACTGCTCAGCCGGCTTTGATGGATGCTCAACTACTCAGCTGTCTGTGCTTTGGCAGCGTCCCCATCGACTGCTGCTTCTGATGGCGCGGTTTGACTGGCTGGCAGCACCACGGTAAAGGCAGTTTCCTTTTCATCAGAGGCTACCGAGACCTGACCATGATGCCGATCCACGATGCCCTTGACGATTGCCAGACCCAGTCCAGTCCCGCCAGTCGCCTTGGAACGCGATGACTCAACGCGGTAGAAACGGTCAAAGACGTGCTTCAGCGACCTTTGCGGAATCGGTTCCCCATTATTGGCGACTTTGACGATAATCATTTCATGGTAGCGCGAGGCCGAAAGCTTGATCCAGGTTGCTCCATGACCATACTTCAAGGCATTTGACACCAGATTACTGAAAACCCGGCCCAGTTTTTCCGGATCGGCTTCAATCATCAGCGGTTTGGGATCAACATGCGTGGAAATCTCAATTCCTTTTTTCTCGGCTTCCAGCTCAAAACTGGCGCTGACCTGTTCCAACAGCGGATCTAGATCAACCTTCATTAAGTTAAGCGGGGCGCCATGCTGCTGCACCTTGGTAAATTCAAACAGATCATCGACCATGCCTTTCATCTGCACGGCTTTTTCATAGGCAATGTGGGTATATTGCAAGATGTCCTGCTCGTTATGATACTGTTTGTTTTCGATTAACCCCAGATAGCCGATAATACTGGTCAGCGGCGTGCGCAGGTCATGGCTGACGTTGGTGATCAACTCATCTTTGGACTTTTCCACCTGCCGCTCATCATCCATTGACTGAACGACGCTATCGACCAGCGTATTGACACTGGTGATGACGTCTTGCAGCGAACCGTTGAGCTTAAATGGAATGCGGTGATCCAAATGTCCCTGCGCGATGTAATGTAGCTCTCTGATAATGTGATCCTGCTGGTATTGCCGGTAGCGCCGCATCAATCGCCACCAGAGGACCCAGACATCGATCACCAGCATGATACCGATCACGATACGCTGGTAGCTCCAAATACGAATCTCCATCGGGCCAAACGCCAAGGACTGCTTAATGATGAAAATCCCGCTGTTGACGCCAGGATTATGCCGCACGATCCATTGCAGAATCACGACGATGGCCAGATTGATCATGGCCAGCAAGATCACCGTCGAGACGCCCTCGAAAAACAGCGAGCTCTTTTCACGCGTAGTTAATTTCAAACTTTACCCCCTAACCGCCCACGGAAATGCCGCGAGCCTGCCGATCAAACATGATAAAAGGCCCAATGCCCATTCATCTGAGCGCCGGACCTCATCCATCAAATCAAAACTAGTGGCTTTCAACCTTGTAGCCAACGCCCCATACCGTTTCGATGACCTTTTCGCCACCGGTAGCGGCTTCGATCTTATCGCGCAGGTGGCTGACGTGAACCATAACCGTCTTGGCCGAAACCACGGACTCCTGCTGCCAAACCCGTTCAAAAATATCATCCGCACTGAAAACACGGTTGGGGTGGCTAGCCAGCAGGTACAAAATCCCAAATTCCAGTGCCGTCAGCTGAATCGTATCGCCCTTAAGCGTCTTAACCTCGTGCGAATCTTTGTTAATTACCAGTGGGCCAACGTTCAAGACATCTGGCTCATCGTTGGTCAGATCGCCTTTACTCCGCCGCAGCAGGGATTTGACACGGGCCATGACCTCCAGCGGATTGAACGGCTTGGTGACATAATCGTCGGCCCCTGTAATCAAGCCTTGAATCTTGTCCATGTCCGTTGTCTTGGCCGAAACCACCAAAATTGGAATGGATGAATCCTTGCGCACCTGCTTGATAACTTCCATCCCGTCCATTTCTGGCATCATAATGTCTAGGATTACCAAGCCAATGTCCGGATTGGTGTTTAACTTGGTCAGGGCTTCTTTACCGTTGTAGGCCGTGATTGGCTCATAGCCTTCATTGCGGACATAGATTTCTAATAATTGAACGATGTCTTTATCGTCATCAACAATCAAAATTTTCATAAGCCGTACTCCTCATTTTTTCGTAATTTAACTTCTTTCATTATAACGATCCTAAAAGAAAAAAGCTCGCATCAGACGCGGGCTTTAGAAATGTTTAAATTACAGTTGTTCCAGCGCGTGGTACTTTAAAATATCATCATCGCTCAACAAAGTGTTTCTCCCCTTGGCATGTGCGATGCTCCAAGGGGTTCCCGGCCGATGCGTCAGATTATCTGCCTCATGGTTCCAGGCATCGTGCTGCTGATAGTATTGACCGTATTTTTGCGCCGTTTCGTTAACGATGTCAATAATTCGTTGAGCATCATCAAGCGCGACGACCTTGGGCATGAAGTCATAGTAATCAGCCAGCTTATCGGTATATTTGTTGTCGCGGTATACCGATCGCTGTTCAAGCTGTGATCTGGTTTTGTAGTCTATAATTTATTTTTCGATGCAATTTAAGCTGATTTTGTACCGAAAACAGAATCGATGCACTGCTGAATCTAATCATGATATCATTGGCGGTCTCAAAATGCTCAAATTGGATTATACACGATTACTGCTTAATTCTGACTGCCACCACCGATTAAAATCAGCGACTAACCATAAATTGCCATCCTAAACTGCCATAATTGTACATTTTTAAATTGCCATTTCTGTACAATTTTTAATTGCCCTTGACAGTGCTTACGAAAATAAAAAATACCGTCCAACTACAAACGTCAATCACGTTCATAATCGGATGATAGCAATCTAAAATCTAAGAGATCCTAACTTAATTTAAACTCCGGGTAGTAGCGTTCAATCAGGTCAATGGCATGGTTGGAGATTTCGATGCCATCATAGGCCTGGCGATAGTAACGAATCAGCCGTTTGAGCCGCCAGTTGAGTTCATCTTGGTTGTAGTAGTTCAAAGTGAAGACATCCGCTGCATCAAATAAAGGCTCTGGCAGCATTGTTCCAAAATTATTCAATTGATCGTCTGAACGTTTCAGATCGTGGCCAAATTCCTTTAAGGCATCAACGCCACCAACGTTTTCAACAATTCCAAACCCTTTGCCAGCAATGATTCGTGGCAGATTCTTGGCACTCAGCTCATTTTGATCGTCCAGCTGCTCAATTTTCAGCTTGATTTCCCAGCCATCGCCAAAGTCATAGCGGAATAAGAATTCATCCCCGACATTAAAATAGTTGAGCCGGAAATCATCTAAGCCAACGTACTTGATCTTGGGTCCGCCTGGAAAACTCGGTACCATGCTGTATTCTTCAGGATTGTCCACCATCACCACGAGACCATCATCAGATTGGTAAGTGAAGTCATACTGATGCTCCGTGTACATTTCAAACATGATTTCCAGATAGTATGCCAGCTCAGTAATTGGCAGATTCTTTTTGATCTTGAATCGCCGCCAGGTTGTCGGTGAGCGAAAGTCTTTCAGTGCAGCCTTGATTATATAGGTTGGAATTGGCTTTGCCATATCAGTTTCCTCCAAATATTTGCCTTTGCAGCCACTGTGTTCTAAAGCTTTTGAACCGAGTATATCATAAGGCACCTGCCTGCTGAAATCATAAGCCATAGCAATGAAAACGCTCTATCCAGTTGCCAATGATGGCACAGCGCGCTAAAATTAATACATAAATACATATCTTTCTAGCAGATTTTACACACTAAAGGGTTAGGCGCTTGATTGCGCCTAACCCTTTTCCATTCATTTTAAAATATGTATAACTTAATTTTTATAGCTATTAGCAATATCTTCGGCATAGCTAGTAGCATCAGGATAAATGAAACTCTTGCTAATACCAATATTACTTAGTTCTTTTCTGATTTTCTTTTTCATACAGCAGGGAATCGTAAAGGCAACTGCTTCATTCTCTTTGTTTGTATATAGCAAAGTATTGATACGTGACTGAATTCGATTTCTCCTCTTTTTTGTTTTAACTTCAGGATCAAGATTGGGATTGGGATCAGGATCAAAATCAATTGGAATCAGCATAAACAATCCTTGTTGATTCTTAATTCGTTGATCAATAATTCTTGGAGTAACGATTTTAGGCAGATACATTTCTACTGGGTTGATAATGTGGTCAAAATTGCCACTGTCTCTTTCGAGAGTGTCAATAATTTTATGCTTTGTTAAATTCCGTAACTTTATCAAAGATTATTTTTACACCTTCAGTTCGAGCGTAAAATAAAAGTGTTATTACAAGGCTAACAAAACTAATGCATAATGCCTTACCAAAAAGCATTATCCACCCATTTACTATAATTCTATTGAATAACAGCTTGTTAGCATAAATAATCAGTATTGTCACTAAGATATTTTTTAAGATGCTTGCAAAATAACTTAAGCTTGATGCAGAAAAATATTTTCTAAATAGCAAAACTGGCTCATACCAAAAATAAGTTAATAGTCGTGCAATTGCAGACGCAAATAAAACTCCAGCAACTCCAAATATTTTAGCCATTAAGCATGACAGTATAAGGTTGATGGCTGCCGTAAAAAGCATAACATACTTTGTCTGCTGGTATAGACCTGTTGCCTCACGATAAATCCAAATCGGCAACAAGATCACACCAAGATAGAAATTACAGATAATTGCTAGTAGTGTTAAGTCATTTAGTAAAAAATGGTTGCCAAGCCACACATGAATTAAGTCTTGGAATAATAAAAATAAACAGGCGGTGCATATACTGGAAAAAATATCACTAACAGATTGAATTGCTTTAAAAATTTGGTAACGACGGCGTGCTTTTTCACGAACGACAAGGTTGCCAAGACTTGCCGTTAATGAATAGAAAATCGTGTTAACTAGATTGGTAACTTGTAAAGTGACCAAGGAATAGTTCGAATAGTAACCGACCATTCCCGTTCCAATCATAACCGAAATAATAGTATTATCCGTAGCATTTAATAGAACACCTGAAATCTTATATAAGAAAACAGAGTAGAGGTTCTTAAAAATTTCTTTAACTTCCTTGATTGGCATTGAAATATGTTTCTTAATAAACGGATATTGTTTTTCTGCCACATAAGAAGAATAGAAGTTTTGCGAATAGGTAAAGATAACTTGAATTAGGAGGTAGATAAAGTAACTATGTGTTACCAGTAAGAAGACTGTCATACAAGCCGTAGAGCCTATACTAAAAATACTCTGATACTTTTTTAATAAATAGTCTTTCTGGTCTGCTGTTAAAATAGATGTTTTATAAACGACCAAGTAGGAAGCCACTGTATTAGCTAGGAACATTAAATAATAAAGTGTGATATGGGGGATCGGGTGTTTAAGGTTAATTAAGTACTTAAGAAATGGTACTAATGCAAGACCAATTACAGTTACTGCCAAAGCAATAATTCTGTATACCCGCCGGTACAAACCAGTTAAAGCGGCCAAACGATCATAATCTTTCTCAGCCAGTGGCTTATACATACTATATGTTAAAGCCACACCAAATCCTAAATCTGCTAAGGAAAGCATCGTTAAAATATCAGAAAAGAGCCCTGAGATACCAAGGTACCCCACTCCCAATGTCCAAATAAAGACACTCCGATTAACAAAGCCTAGTAAAATGGTTATTAATTGATTAGCTAAACTGAAAAGAATATTCCGAAATGAATTTTTAGTTCGTGATTGGTCCACTTATTTTCTCCTCTATATCTAATAATTAATTTATAGCCCCGTTAAATTAAACTTTTTTCATGCTTTAAGGAATAGTTATAATTTATTGATTAGTTCTGCCATCTGATCAAACTTTTCCTTTATATTTTTTCGTTCAAAGTGACAGCCACTCGTTGCCAATGCACTTTTGATCATATTAGACAGTTCATTGATATCATCTTCCAGAAAAATAAATTTATTATTTTTAATCCATTCATAAACACCTTGAATTTTGGGGCTTTTGCTATGCAAAACTATGCAAGGTGTATTTGTCAAGGCTGCGAACGCCATTCCGTGAAGCCGGTCAGTAATCACAAGCTGACTTCTACTGATCTTATCCCATAACTCATAAATCTTATTTTTAGCAAAATTATCATCAATATTATCAAAATAAATATGAGTATCACTCTGAATATAATTATTTTTAAAATTCCTTTTTACATTTTTCAGAAGAACCTGTAAATCTCTAACAGATAATGTCTTTTCAGCATCATTTCTTAATAAAAGGATCACTCCGTTTCTTCTTTTATCTGTAATTCTAGGAGTTAAGCTCAGTACCATATCAGGCATTAACGTCGCATCTACCTCTGGCAGTTTTTTTTGAGCAAAATTGTATGAAAATTTATCCCTCGTAAACAGTAAAAAATGCTGCATATCTCTATAAATACTCTCAGTATTTTTTAAATATTGTTCACCTTCATTATCATCCTTAAAATACAGAGTTTGTGGAAAAACAAAAACTCTATCCTTTTTAAAACTCGAAAGGAAGCTTAATTGAGTATTATGTATCCAAGGATACAGTGTCCCAATATTCCCCCCTGCTTGCTGGGCAATAATATCTTTATTTTTAACTTTTCTTTTTATATTTCGGATTAAATCCCCATCATTTAAACCAACTGGAACGATCTTAAAATCAGGAAAATAATTATGAATAAAATTATACTCAGCAAATTTAAGGGCTTGATCACCTAAATTTCCATAATCCGGAACTCCCAGGACAACAAATAAATTATTATTTCCACTTAAATACTTAGCATTAAATGCTTTTCGTTTCTTATATTTTATTACATACGATTTAAACTTCCGAATTCCTCTTTTAATTAAACTATTTTGTTTTTCAAGTAATTCATAGGTCAGTATCGATAATGTTTTTGAACTTACTATCGAATACCCAAACAATTTTGGAGCTATTCCTGGTAATACTCGACAATTCTTTTCGCGTAAATCCTCTCTTAAGCTAATTATTAAAGATAATGATTCTCTATTTCTTATCATTCTAGTATCTATTAAATCACGATAGATATCGATCTCTTTAATTGCTAAAGCACGATTAGCAAATTTCTTTAGTTTAGGTTCTATATTAATTAGAGTATCTGTAGATTTTTTTAATGCATAAAATCTATCTTCAATATTTCTTAAACTTATTGTGTTAACAATGCTTTTATCATTAGACGTCCTATAAAAATACAATCCTTCATTCATGCAAGCAATTTTTTTGCATCTTGATACTAGAATTGGCATTGCTAAAATGTCTTCAAAATTTTTACCAACTTCAAAAACATCTTTAGGGATTAGATTCCTTTTATACATTTTTCGCCAAACATGACTAGTCATATTATTATCTTCCAGTAATAGCTTAAACATTCCTTTTCTATCAATTATATTAAGTTTCTTATCTTGGTGAAAAAAAAGTTTAGCATTGCCATTATTAACAGTGATAAATTGGCATGTCACCATATCAACATCGTTTTCAGAAAAGACATTGACCATTTTACTAATCATATTTAAGGAAATCCAATCGTCTGAATCTACAAAGGAAATATATTCTCCTTTTGCATATCTCAAACCATAATTTCTGGCATCTGAAAGTCCCCCATTCTTCTTAGAATAAACCTCTATTCTTTCGTCTTTACTTGACCAACGTTTACAAATAGACAAACTATTATCTGTTGATCCATCATCAACTAAAATTATTTGTAGATTATCATAATTCTGGAATACAACCGTGGTTAAACACTTATCCAGATATTTTTCAACATTATAGACAGGTATAATTATAGATACTAATGGCTCAGTCATTAAAACTTTTCTCCTCTAATTTATCAACGATATCTTTAGTAACTCGATCGTAAGAGTAATATTTTTTAGCATTTTCTAAGTTAGGCTTGTAACTTTCTGACTCGCTTAAGGCTGTTGTAATAGCACTAGCAATTCCCTTAACACTAGTATTCTGAATAAAGCAAACGGAATCAGGATATTTAATCAGATTTTCGACTTGCCCCCCTGTTTGTGGGCAAACAATCTTACAACCACTCAAGAGTGCTTCAATATACGTAATTCCAAAAGGCTCAGCTGCATTTAACGATATAAATACTCTAGCAGATTGGTAGACCCTTAAAAGCTCCTGGCCCTTCTTTATTCCCAAAAACTTAGCATTCAGTTTGTTCTCTGCACAAAAGATTTTTAATTGTTCTAAATCAGCTCCATCACCAACAAATGCTACATTGGCACCTTTAGGAAGGTACTTTACTGATCTAGCTATCTCAAAAATGCCCTTAGTCCTTAAAATTCGCCCCACAAACAAAAGATCAATGTTCCTTTGTTTGCCCGGATGCCCACATCTAAAAATATCATTTGTACCAAGCGGAACAACCCCGTCGATAGGATTCATCAGAATTTTTTCATTAATTGTTTTCGTAAAATAACTATTGGCTAACTGGATAAAATTATTATGCTGAATAAGTCTATTTAATATATTCCAAGCAAACCTTTTAAGGAAACCATAGTCAGCTTTCCCAGTAAAGCCATGGACAAAATGAATTTTCTTGACATTTCTCATGGGGACAACAGCAAAACTATAATGCAAACTTGAGATTGTATAATCTGGTTTTATTTTTTTTAAAGTTGAATACATCTTTACCCATGAAAAAACAGACGGATATTTTTTATCCCCAACTGGAATAACTTTAACCCCGTCGATTTTCTTATAGAGTGCAGTGTTAGTAATTACCAACACATTAAAATATTTTCCTATCTTTTGAGCCAGATTATAATTAAAATCTGCTACTCCACCTAAATTTTTCCCCTCTTTATCCGGTAAGGGGCCTAATATCACTAAAGTTTTCATAATTCCTTATTCAGCTTTCCAAGTTTAATTTTAATAGAACACGTATCAATAATTAGATGAACTAAATCTTTCAGCGGAAAGAAGCCAGAAAATATAGCCCTTATTAAGAATTGTCGCTTTTGATCATTATAAGCAGCCATAACTTCGGGAATACAATTATAGGGGTCGGCGACTGATACGACACTCTTAATGAAGTTAATCATGGTCCATGTTTTCTTTAATTCACAATACCCTTTTGCTTGTTCTGAATCTAATATTTGTAAAATCATTGAATACGCTTTTTGTTCATTCTTGCCTTTTCTTATGATGTCAGCTAATTCTTTTCGTTGTGCTAAATTACTATTTTCATTTTGCCGATAAATATAGGTATCTGTGCCTGTAAAGCCAACCTGCCCTGTTATTACTTTTACATAAGAACAAACAAAATATAAATCTTCACAAACAAAAAGAGAATCGTCAAATCTTAGCTGATTTCTATTTATTATATCTAATTTGTATAGTTTATTAACTGAATATCCCTGAATATTTTTAAATCCCAGGATAGCCTTCATAGCTTTATCAATAGAAGTAGAATTAATTTTTAAATTACTCTCTACGTATCTTATTTTCGTTTGCTTTACCGCACCAGTAACTGCTAATTCACTTTGTGTAAGCTGAATGGTCTGGACCAAATCACCTATATGATCTTTCAACAAGACATCGTCACTATCTAAAAAGGTTACATACGGTCCCCTTGCAACACTTAAGCCTTGGTTTCTCGCCACTGAAACACCCTGTGCATTCTCATTAGTAAGTACCGTTATATCTAAATGACTATGGTTCTTAAAAAAGTTTATGATGTCTTGAGAAGAATCAGTCGAACCATCATTAATAATGACAAGATGAGTATTATAATAAGACTGTTTTTCAATAGAGCTTAAACATTCTGATAAGAACTTTTCAGAGTTGTGAACAGGCAAAATTATGTCCACATTTTCATGGTTCATAGCTACCACCTTTGATCTTTCGATATAGATAACCCATTTTTTCCTTACTCATAATCGCACTAGACATAAAAAAGCTTATTAAATACTTGCTCTCTAACTTTTTTAGTAGCAAAGCCATTTGCTGAGATTGTTCATTGTATCCAAGTCTATATAGAGCATAATTTAGAAATAGCATAAGTTTTTCATAAAACACTTTAACAGCTTTAGGATTCAATGAACTCTCAGAAACCATTTCTTCAATCAAAGTGTATACTAAATATTGACTCTGAATTCGAGCTTCTTCTGCCGAACTACTCTTAGTAACACTGGTATTATTTATCCGATAATAGTAGGACTGGTTTGAAGACATTCTCATATTTCCACTCACTTTTAATAGGTAGTCACAAACAAACAGTAAGTCTTCACTCATCACTATATTTTGTTTAAACTGAATGTGATATTTTTGTAGAAACTTATTTCTAAAAAGCTTGTTCCATACGTAGCCTTCCACTCCTTTAGAACTTAAAACACTTATAAGGGAATCGCTTAAGCTTAGTACTTTTGATTTTCCCTTCATATTTCGAGATAAATCACTCTTTGAAGTATATACTGCTGAAAGAGAAACGTTTTCCGTCATATTGTGAACTAATGTCTTGACGTGGTTCGGTAAGATAATATCATCACTGTCAACGAAAGTCACAAATTCCCCTGATGAAAGCTCGATTCCTTTATTTCTTGCAACGGATACCCCTTGGGGTTCCTGAAAGGCAAAATACTTTACGTTAAATCTACTGCTATGCACATAAGAATTAACTATCTTCTCAGATTCATCAATTGACCCATCATTTATAATGATTACGTTAATTTTGTTATATTCTTGATTATCAATACTTTTTAGGCAGTCAGATAAATATTTCTCTGAATTATGAACGGGAATGATTATATCAACCTGTTGTTTGTATAGCATTATTTAACCTCATTTATGTTTTCGCAAGTAACTAGTTCAGGTTCGTAGACATAGGCAAAGAGCAACAAGAACACATTAATGATTACCACGTAGAAAGTAAATTCTGATAAGCCTAAAAGAGTGAACAAAATAAAGCAAGCTGCATACTCATACTTCTTAGTATCTAACAGTTTTTTTATAGTAATCGATAAGAAAAGTAGGAAAACAATAGTAACAATTATTCCAAACTTAATCAATAAGCTCATATAACCATTATCTAAAGATCCTAAGGGCTGCCCACCCACTAGCTGGGTAGATAAAGCTTTTTGACCAAAGAAAGTAATACCATAATTAAGATAATAATTAGACACAATCTTTAACCGATTAGACAGAAGAGAATTTAAATTTACTAAAAATGTATTAAAATGATATAAATATAAGTAGACAACATAATAGCTAATTAAGCAACAAATCACAGGAATAGATACTATCATTCTTTTAGCTATTACGTTATCAGCACCTTTCTTCAATGCAAAATTAATAATTAAGAAGAAAACAAGTAATAAAAAGGTAGTTCTGGATCGAGATGTGAATATTAGTACAAAAGAATAACAAACAATTAATACTGATAAAATTCGATTTAATTCTTTTCTTAATAGAAAGACTTCTAAAATCATCACCAACGCAATTTCTGAGAGCGTATTCGGGTTTGTGAACCCCAAAGATGGTCTAACCCTTCCACTTACAGTATCTAAAATATTATAGGTTGATAGTCCTCTCAAAAAAATCGTAACTATAAGGGCCGCAATGGTTCTAAAGCATAAATCAATTTTAAAAGTCAACTTACTTCCCAGAGCAGGAACAATCGGAAAAACAATGAAAGCAAAGATAAGTTCGTTAAAGTTTTGTGACCTAAAAGATAAAATAACCGTTACCAGCGAAATAAATAATACATATAACTTTCGTAAAGAGTAACGACTTCCTAGAGCAAAGAAAAGACAGATTATAGCTAAAAAAAGCCTAATATAAGCAACTCGATAATTTAGATCTTTATTCATATTAAAAAATGCGGAGTTGTATAATATTCCTAAAAAGGTATATATCCCGAAAAACGCGCATAATATATTTTTTCGTAAGTTACTCATTTACTATTCCTTTCACCATTTAATAATTCGAAATATTGTTGCGCTGAATTATCCCAATTGAATTTATCATTAATATTGTTTCGAATTTCTTTACTTATAATATGTTTTTTAAAAGATTGTACTGCTTTTGCAAAGTGCTCCATATCACCTTGTGGAATTAAACGGCCAGTATCATCTTCGGTAATAACCTCACTGATGCCTCCAACATTAAATGAAATTACGGGCACCCCTGAAATAATTGATTCAACAATTGACACCGGCAAATTCTCACTAACAGAAGTACAGATAAGGGCATCGTACTTTGTATAGTTTATATTATTTCTCATTCCCTTTAATTCAACAAAATCAAACTCATTTAGTTTTTCAGCAATCTTGCTTTCCACTATTTTTCCGTAAATATCAATTTTATTGTTAAAACCCTTCTCATTAAGAAGAGAAAAAAGATCTATTGCCGCTGCATATTTTCTACTATCAACATTACCAACCATTAAGAACTTAATGTCTTGAGTATCTTTGGAAGGTGGTTCACTTTTTTTCACCTGCTTTATACCGTTATATATAACAGTAGACTTTTTTGTGTTTTTTTTAACAAACTTATTATTCATATAGTTTGAAACACTAACAACGTGCTCAGCCTTTTTTATTGTCAACTTATACATAGGTATGAAGAACAAAGACTTAAAAAACATCTTACTATTCATCCACCTTGCATCTGGCCAGTTTCCATGATAGGTATGTACGTATGAGATGCCCGCTAAACTAAAAAGAAAGCCTAAATGATCATCTGAATAACCATACACTTTTTTTTTGGTTCTTCTTAATTTTAGTTCTTTAATTAAGTCAAAATAACTAGATACAGTTTCAATTCTTACATTTGGAATATCAATATTCATAGCTTTCATAGTGATTACTTCTACAGTATCAAACTTTTTTGATATTCTTTTTAGAATCTCAATTGTAGAGACGGTGGCCCCAGTGTAGTTCCCAAATTGCTTAGTTAAAACTATTAAATTCATTTATGCTTCTCCCAAATTAACACTTAGATAACTAAAAGGCTGATTTTCTTTTTCGCGTAAAGTAATTTAACATATAATTCCCCGTCAAATACAAAGCTGTAAAGAAATTAATATTATTCAATCTAAAAACATTAAAGGTCCATACGACCGACTTAAGTTTATTTGAAGAAACAGAGTTACTATGTTTCATATACATAGCTAATGAATCTTCAAGTAAAATGCCAAGGTGTCCTCTTTTAGAAAGCCTAATCCATAAATCATAATCTTCATGTTTTACATTTCTAAATTTATTTTTCTTCAAGACATTACTCTTGATAACAACAGTCAGCATTCCAACAGGATTGCCTCTTTTTACAATCGCCTTAAAGTCATAAATACCACTATTTCGTTTTCTTTCACCCAAATAGTTGTATCTATTATCGATAACATCATAGTTACTAAACACCCAATCAGCAGTAAACGAATTCTTCTTTAATTCACTATACTGAATCATAAGTTTGTTTTTCTTCCAAAGATCATCGCCGTCAAGAAAAGCTATGTACTCACCTTCACTTTGGTCAATACCTATATTTCTTGATTTTGCTATACCTTGATTTTCTTCCAGTTTAATAACTTTTACTTTCTTATTATAACCTGTAATAACCTTTTTAATGATACTAACTGTATCGTCGGTTGAGTGATCATCCACCACAATTATTTCGTAATTAGTAAAAGTTTGTGCAAATACTGAATTAAGTGTTTTCTCAACTGTCTTTGCCGAGTTATACGTATTAACAATTACCGAAAAAAAGGTCCTTGCTTAGTCATTACCTTGCTCCTTCCCCAGTAAAAATAATCTTAAACGTTTCTAAAGCGATTTCGAAATCAAGTCCAAGCGAATAATGATCAATATAGTAATTATCTAATTTGCACTTTTCATTAGGTGCCAAATCATAGCCACCATGAATTTGTGCATAACCGGTTAAGCCTGGAATTATCCGCAAACGTTCCGGAAAATCTGGCCACTTTTGTGAAAATTCTTCAGTTAACACAAAACGTTCAGGGCGAGGTCCAACTAAACTCATATCTCCTTTAATAATGTTCCAAAATTGTGGCAATTCATCTACTCTTGTTTTTCGCATAAATCGTCCAACAGATGTAACTCGCGAATCATTTTTCTTTGCCCATACTGCGCCAGTTTTTTTCTCAGCGTCATTTCGCATTGAACGTAATTTAACAACTGTAATAGGTTTCCCCATATAGCTAACTCGTTTTTGCTTAAAGAATATCGGGCCCTTTGAATTTAACTTAATTAAAATCGCAAAAATCAAAATAATTGGTAAACTAATAATTCCAAAAATCATTCCAAAGACAATATCACATATTCTCTTACCAACCAACTTCGACTTAGGAACTGGTTTCCCAATATGTTTTAAGAATGTGTAATTGCTCTCTGGACTGGTTGTCTTCTCTACTGAAGCTTGCAAAATAATCCTCCTGCTAGTTTTCTGAATAATACTTCCAATAATTACTTAGGCCATCGTGAAGCGACCACTGCGGTTCAAAGCCAATTCTCTTAAGCTTAGAAACATCCGCGCGACTTACTAATATCACCCTGGCGAGCTTCCTTCTGAATAATGTTTAACTTTCTTCCCGCAATATCCTCATATGTATGAATAATGCGAATTGCTAGTTCGTAATATTAAAAAAAAAAACCAACATAGTTAGACTCATAAGTGACAAAAAACAAAAAGGAGTCTTAGCTATGTTGAACCACTTTGGGTTTAAGCTTTATCGTCATGATTTTCAAATCAAATTCAGTCGCTGTCGCTTAATGATGAGTCATTTGCTTAAGCGTTATGCATCCAGAAAATACCTGGAGCGTCGAAATATTGAAAACTCCAAGCTGTCTGATGTTGCTTTGCTGGCATTAATGTGCTTGAAGGTTCAGTACCAGGTCGCAACTTGGCGGAAATTCTGCCAGTTGGTCAGTGACGTAACGCCTTCCCTGCCAATGTTGGAGTATTCTCGGTTTATGCGTCGCTGTAAAAATCTGATTCCTATTTTCCAGTCAATTCGCTCTGGCCTAATCGAGATGTCCAGTTATGGTGATATCGCCATTATTGACAGCTTCCCATTACCGCTGTGTCAAGATCACCGCAAGTTTCGGGCGATTTTGTTCCAATGCTTTGCGGATATTGGATACAACGCTACCAAACAAAAGTATTATTACGGCTTCAAGGTACACGTGGTTACGGATACGCAAGGACTGATTCTTAACTATGAACTTACTCCAGCCTCAATTCATGACGCTAAGGCTGCTCCAGAAGTTATCGAGAATTGTCCATGTCCTTTTGTCATTGCCGATGTGGGTTATGTTGGTAAAAAGCTCCAGCATATTTTTTTGCAAATGGGCTATCAGCTATGGACGCCATACCGTTCCAATATGCGGTTCGCCAAACAACTCAGCAGCCGGCAACTCAAAAAATTCGGCGCCGAATTGAGAGCTGCTTTGTTGATCTAACGCGACAGGGCATTGAACATACACTTACTCGTAGTCTGGGTGGTCTGCAAATGAACATTGAGGCAATTCTGCTGACCCATAATTTAGAAGTCATGGGAATGTTACAAACTAGCAACTAACGTTTAAGAATTAATTTTAAAACATCTTTATTTACCGTAAAAATTTTTTATAAGTAAGCTTTCTAACTTTTGTGGGAATCACTGTATTCAAAAACATTGCTACATCACTAGTAAACACACTCAAATAGTTTCCTAAGCCCATTCTTCTCCACTTATCCTTTAACTTTATATAAACGAATAAGTATTTAAAACCGCCTCGACGACTATACAAATTATTACTTATACGCATGTTTACAAGTGTTTCTGAAACATTAACGATTTTAAAACCTGCTGTTAGTATCTTCACCCAAAGATCGTAATCTTCTAGAAATCTAAGTTCTGAATATTTGCCTAATTCTGTTACTACACTTTTTTTAAACATTACAGTTGGATTATTCACTGGACTTCTATATTTCGCAAATTTAAAAATTGATTCTGAGTCTAGTGGAACCTCTCGCTTACTAATTATGTTAGACTGCCTTCCAATAAACTCTTCAACTTGTCCGCCTATAGCTACAGCTTCTGGATGTTTTTGAATTGCTTTTAGTTGAATTTCAAATCTATCTGGCTTGCTAATATCATCCGAATCCATCTTTGCAATCCATTCGTTGGTTGCATTTTCAATTCCTGCATTAGAAGCTATTCCTCGCCCCATATTCTTATCTAACTTCACTATAGTAAAATCATTTAGAAATGATTTTCTATGATTTTCTATGACTTTTTCCAACTCAGAAGTAAGTTTACCATCCTCAACAACAATAATTTGATCTGGAACCACTGTCTGTTTAATTACGCTCCTAATCGCTTGATTTAAAAATTCAGGATCTTCTTTAGAATATACTGTTATCAATACCGAGAAAGATGGATATTCCATTATCGTGCTCCTTCACCGGTAAACATAGTCTTGATTGTCTGCAAAGCAATCTTGATATCAAAAAGGAATGAGTAATGCTTAATGTAATAATTATCCAAATGACACTTTTCTTTTGGTGAGATATCATAACCACCATTTACTTGCGCATAGCCAGTAATTCCCGGGATAATACGTAACCGCTGCGGAAATTCCGGCCATTGCTTATAAAACTTTTCAGTCAGTTCTGGTCTTTCTGGTCGTGGCCCAACCAAGCTCATATCACCCTTTAAAACATTCCAAAACTGTGGCATCTCATCAATTCGCGTTTTGCGCATAAAACGGCCAACCGGAGTTACTCGCGGATCATTCTTTTTGGCCCATACTGCACCTGTTTTAGCTTCGGCATCATTCCGCATGGAGCGTAGTTTGATAACCTTAAAATTTTTGCCCATATAGCCAACACGCTCTTGTTTAAAAAATACTGGTCCAGGTGATGTTAATTTGATAATAATTCCAAAAACTAAAATGAAAGGGGCACTGATAATTAAACCAATTACTCCAAATAAAATATCTAACAAGCGTTTCCAGATTAGTTTACTTTTAGGAATAGGTTCCCCAATATGTTTTAAATATTCATATGTATTATCTCGTGAAGTTTCGGTAATATGTACATTACTATTCGTGCTGTCCATGATTCTCCGCCCTCTTTTCTTCATAATCCCAATACTCTTTTAAGCCATCTTTTAACGTCCACTTAGGCTTAAACCCTAATGTCTTAATCTTAGTAACGTCTGCCAAAGATTTATCAATATCCCCATTACGTTTTGGCAAGTAGTTAATATTCAGCTTTCTATGAGCTACTTCTTCATATGTATGAATCACATCGTTCAATGATGTTTCACCGCCATCAGCTATGTTATATACTGTGCTGACTGGTGTTTTTTCTGCAACTAACTGCAACGCAGCAACTACATCCCCAACATAAACAAAATCCCGCGTTTGTGAGCCATCTCCATAAAGTGTGAAAGTTTCATTTTTTTGCAGTTTGTCCGTAATTATGGATAAAACACCCGAATATGGCGACTCCGGATTTTGCATTGGTCCATAAACATTAAAGAAACGAACAGCAGCTGTTGGAACCCCATATAGATAATTGTAATCAAGAGTAAAGCGCTCGGAGGCATATTTATCAACCGCATAGGGCGTTAATGGCTGTACTGGCATATCTTCTTTTTTGGGCGATGCCTTTAAATTACCATACACGGCTGCCGACGAAGAAAAGACGAACCGTTTAATTTCTAATTCGTTTTCTCTAATAAACTCTAAAGTATCTAAGACAGATTCTTGATTAATCTTGTGAGTCGGTACTGGGCGTTCAACTGAATCAGCTACGCTAGCCACAGCGGCAAGGTAGTAAATATAATCAAAATTATTTTTCAATAGCAGTTCATGCATAAATTCATGATCACAAACATCATGCTCAATAAAAGTAATCTTATCTTGAATGTCAACTAAATTTTCCAGCCGTCCCATTGATAAATCATCAACGATCGTAACCTTATTCCCTTTTTCTACAAGGTCGTGCGCTAGATTCGAACCGATAAACCCTGCTCCACCAGTAATCAATACATTACTCATATTTTTCTCCCACTTTATATGTATTTTTAGTCGAAAAGAGGGGCGAGGTTACCCCCCCCCGCCTAATTTTCTTAACTAAAAGAACCAAAAATGCTTCTTTTTAGGCAGTGGCTGCCAATCTAAATTAACCTGATCCCCATTAATAATGTCGCGCGCGTTTTGTTCATATGTATCAGCCAGCTCAGCGCCAAATTCACTACGCAGTTTCTGCAGTGCCTCGCTGAGCTCGTATTCGCGATGACTCAAGGCATGCGCGTCCGAGGCAAAGATTGCTCCCTGCCCGGCCTTGATCATGCTGGTCGTAACCTTTTCAATCTTTTTACCGAATCGGCCCAGGTAGCTGCTGGACGTCAATTGGGTCAGACATCCCTGCCCTAAAAACGGCTGCAGTCTTTCCGGATGTTCCAGCAGCTCGGCATTTCGCTCAGGATGGACGATAATCGGTACGATGCCTTGTTGACGCAGCTTAAAGACCATTTCCTTAGCGTACTGCGGCACTTCTTGGCTGGGAAACTCCAGCAGCATGTAGCGCCCACCTTCATCGGCGAACAAAATATCGTCTTTTTGCAAGGCTTCCAGCAGTTCGCCATTGATTCGAACTTCCTGACCTGGAAAAACCGTTAATGGAATCTCATTTTCATTCAGCGCTTGTTGAAAGTCCGCCGTCAGCTGCAATACATCGGCTTTATGATTGATATAGTGCCCATTCATATGATGCGGCGTCAATAAAGCGTGCGTTACGCCATCATTAACCGCGTCTTGGGCCAGTTTTAAAGAAGTGGCGAGGTCAGGTGAACCATCATCCACGCCTGGCAACAAGTGACAATGCAGATCGATCAAAACCATCTTGATTCACCCTTCCTACTGTATGCGGCGAGACTAGTCTTCCGATTCTTTTTCGTAGCCGTAGCCATATCCATAGCCGTAGCCATAACCGTAGCCCGCGTCGTCTTCTGGTACAACGTCATTCAAGACATAGCCTAACAGATGCGCGTGACTCATCTTCAACAGTTCAACAGCCCGGCGCACGCCAGCTTTTTGCGTCACACCTTGCCGCACGACCAGCACCACGCCATCCACGCTGCCTGCAATCGTTTGCGTATCAGTAACTTCCAGCATTGGCGGTACGTCTAATACGACCAGATCGTATTGGGCCTGCACGGCTTCCAAAAGTACCTTCATTCGTTGTGAGCTCAGCAGCTCGGCTGGGTTAGGCGGTACCGCCCCACTTGGCAGCAGGTCTAAGCCTTCAATGCCGCTTTCCTGGATCACATCGTTTAAGTTGACTTCTGATTGATCACTGCTCAAAACCGTTGACAGTCCTTCTTGACCAGCCAGATCAAAAGTCGAGTACAGCGTTGGGCGGCGCATGTCGGCGTCAATCAGCAGCACGCTCTTGCCTTCTTGCGCCCAGACAACAGCCAGGTTGGCTGCAACGGTACTTTTCCCTTCACTGATGTTGGCAGAGGTAAAAGCAATCGTCTTTAAGCGTCGGTCCACGGCCATGAAGTGAATGTTGGTACGCACGGTCCGAAACTGTTCCGCAGCGACGCTCTTTGGTTTAGCCACCGTGATCAGCTTGGCGCCGTTTTTCATCGTATTGTTGTCAATTCGTGACTTACGTTTGAAGATTCCCATCATAACCCTCCTTTAGACCCGACGCGTCTGCGTGTTTTGCGAACGCCGCTTGATTGAGAAACCGTCATCCAAGTTGATATGGGTAATCTGACCAAGATTCGTCAAGCCCAGCTCATCAACCATGAAGTCGTTGTCCCGCACACTGGTATCCATCAGATCACGCATCAGTACGATCATAAAGCTGATTAACAGCCCTAAGACGGCCCCAGCCAGCGTAAACAGCTTAACGTTAGGCGATGATGGCTTGCTTGGCGTTGTCGCGCGGGCCACGATCGTCACGTTGTTGACATTCATGATCTTTTTAATCCGACTTTTGAAGACGCTGGCAATCGTGTTGGCGGCTGCCGCGGATTTCTTTGGATTATCGGTTTCCACGCTGACCGAGAAGACTTGCGAGTTGGTCTGCGTCTTGATCGTGATCGCGTCTGACAGCTGGCTGGTCGTCATGCTGTAGCCTTGACCGGTGTGTTCAACCTTAGCTGGCTTGGCCGCGCTGACCAGCCGCTTGGTCCCATCAGCCAGCGTCTTGTACTTGGCTGGCTGGGCCTTGCGAACGACCTTGACTGGGTTGGCCAGTTCTTTTTTGGTTTCTTTTAGAATTACTGGACTGGTAATGATGTCCTTGTAGGTATTGATGACCTGAATGTCGGCCTGCTGGTTGTTGTAGGCCTGACCATTGGCATTGTTTTCATTTTTTTGGTTAACCAATAATTGCGTGGTTGCCGTGTATTTCGGCGTCATAATGAATTTAGAAACGATAAAGCCGGCCAATGCCAGGGCAATCGTACAGGTAATCAAAAACTTCAGATGTTTACGGCACAGATTAAACAGGAGACGCAAATCGATCGTGTTGTTACTGCTGTTTTCCAATGTTTTCCTCCTTTAATCAGTCACGCTGACGTGCTTAAGCTGCAGGGCATCGCGAATCTCATCGGACACGCGCTGCATCTCACTGGTTGGCACGACTTCAAACGACTCGCCGCCTTCACTGTCGCCATGGCCTTGCGCGTGATCAGAAACCACTTTGCCATTAGCCTTGCGATACTTCATGGCTAACGTCGTCATGTCGCTGAACGTCAGATTGGTCTTGGACTGATCAGCAATCGAATTCAAGAATTTTTGGTTGAGCACTGACTTATATGAAGCAGCTTCCTTCATTAAAGCGGTAATGACCAGGCGCTGCCGTTCTTGTCGGCCATAGTCGCCCTGTGGGTCATCGTAGCGCATTCGACTGAAGGCCAGAGCTTTGGCACCATTCATGTGGTACGTCTTACCCTTTTTAAAGCTGTAGCCTTCATAGTCAAACGTCAAAGGCGAAGTCACGCTGACGCCACCTACTTGGTTGATGGCTTTTTCCATCCCGCCCATGTTGACCATTACATAGTAGTCAATTGGCACGTTAAAGTATTTTTGCACGGTATTGATGGTTTCTTTAACCCCACCATATGTATAGGCCGCATTGATCTTAGCCGGTGAATATTCGGCATATCCTGGCAGATTAACCTTCATGTCCCGCGGCAGGCTGACAATCGTGGTCGTCTTTTTTTGCGGATTAAGCGTCATCATCATGATCGTATCCGTCCGACCTTTATAGCTGCGGCCCAACGCCCCCGTATCAGTCCCTAAAAGCAGGATATTGATCGGTTTGCCCTGCTTGAGGACCTTGTCAGCATTCCGATATGTCTTGGCGCCCGATTCGCTGTACATATTATTGGTAGCAACATGGACGTTTCGCCAGGCAACCCCCGCGAAAATCAAGGCAAGAATTACCAAAAATCCAATAAATGACCACAAAATCTTCAAACCTAGTCGTTTCCGACGATGGTGATGGTGGTGGTGATGATGGTGCGAATGGTGCACCGGTTGATTTTGCTTCGATTCTTCATTCATATTTACATAGTCCCATTTTTTAAAAAATTTTTACATCTACATACCTTAAAATTATCTATGCATACGCCAAAAAAATCAAGGCGTCAAGCCCCGCACGTCTTGTCGCACTAGGGTTTAACGCCTCGATTGTTAAAAGATTAATTTATTGATTTATATACACAGTTACGCAATGTTACGTTTGTTAACGCTGTATATTTATATTTTATAAATAATTTAATGAAACAAAATTTGTTAATAAATTTTTTTATTATTTATTGCCCGATACCGCGCACGGTCAAATCTTTATCAATGGTCTGGTCGCCATTATGAGCGGTAACGTGGTATTTGCCCGGCTTTTTAAAGTTATAGGTTTGATCAGCCCCCTGCGCGTTGCCGTTCAAAGTCGTCACGACGTTGTTATTGCTGTCTTTGATCTCAAACTGCGTGTTGGCTGGCGCCTTAAAGCTGACGGTCGCATCCCCGGTCTTGTTTAAGGAAACGTCAGTCGGAAAATCGACCTGCAGCTGACTGCTGGATGAAGAACTCGCTGATGATGAGCTGGCTGACTGCGAGCTGCTGGAAGAAGCGGCCGCGGCTGACTCTGAGCTTGACTGGGCCTTGCTGACCTTAGTGGCATGTTCATTGGCAGGATGGTGTTCAGCCGGCGCACTGGTTTTAGTGCTTGGCGCGGTAAATGTTCCCACCAGACCGATCACAAATAAAATGATCAAGCCCCAGTTCATGACTACCTGTCCTTTGCCGATTGGTGCCTGGGCATTCTTTTTGAGCCGCTGTGTCTGATAGATCCAGACGCCGACAAAACAAACGGCTGCTAAAATCATCAACAAAATGAACAGTTTCTTCATTATATAACTCATCCTTTTTCGAAGTTTGGCTAACTGTTATCTTAACACATTTAGCCAACCAGCCAATCAAACAATCATCAAATGACGTTTCAAGCAGAGAATGTTTTTGTTATGAGATATTACTAATTTTCATATATTTCATTAAATGATTCCTTTTGCCTTTAATTTTTCGATTAACAGGTCTTTCTGCTTATTATCCACAATACGATAATTTGCTTGCCAAAGAGTTTTATTCTTACCATTTTGAGTTGGGTTAGTATCTGTATCAAATGTATTTTGTACTAAAGAAACACCATACTTATCCCACATTTCGATAGGATCAACTTTCCATTGTACTTTACTAGAATCATCATTAAATTCTAACAATGCTCGAAACGCTCCAAAAATCGGCATAATATAGCCAGTTGAAATCGTATACTCTAGAGGGAGTTGGTTGTATTCAGAAGTAGTGGCCGAACTATTTACACCGCGTAAGTTACCAAACTTAGGATTTTTAATGCCATCTGCAACTTTATATTCAATGTATTTATGGCCTAATTCACTTTCAATTTTTTCATACAATTCAATGAGCTTAGGTAATTCAGGAGCTAGCTTTTTATAGATATTGTCTGGATCATCATACTCTGATTTATAATCTTTAAACACTGTAGACTTACCCGAATATGAAGCAATAGGAGGTTGCGAATCATCGGGATAACGTTTTATGTTGAAAGCAAACATTAGTCGCAATAAATCTACTACTGGGATAGGTTTATTATCATTATCTTTGAAAGCAACATTATCCTTATATGGTTGATCATTAATTGCATTCTTTATGAAATCAAACTTATCATCTAATTCAAATAACGCTATTTGGCTTACTTCAACTGAAGTGTTACGAGCATCAGCCACAGCTGTAACATTGAGATTTTCTCCAACTAGAATTTCTAATTTAACGAATTTTTTAATGCTTGCGTCACTAACTTTATTTCTATTTTCAATAATTGCAGTATAAGTATGGCCACCATCGAGAATGCCGTATTGCTTTTCGTCATCTCCTAAATCTAACGTAACTTCCGATTTAGAAGAATCGAATTTAAATCCTTTTGCACGTATTACGATACCACGATTATTAATTTCAAAACCACTATCCGGGCTCTTCACTGCCTCTATTAATTGCTTTGCAACGGTTGTACTCATCTTGGGCTTTCTAGGATTTATTTCCAATGATAACCCAGATGGCAGTTCTGAAAATTCAACGAGTAAAATGTAGGTAGTAACATCTTCTACCGTTGGCGATTTTATGGTTCTAACAATATTTGATTTAAAAGTTACTTGCATAGTAGCAACCACCTTTTCAATTATTTTGAGACTCAATCATATTTGATGTGTCCTACAAGATGCATTATACTCAAAGCATTCCGATTTCTACAAGGAACCGAGGTACCAAAATGACGAAAAGAAAAAATAAAACAGATAATCAAGAAGAAATAGGAAAAATTCTTAGAAATCACAGAGAAGATCTTGAATATAGTTCAAGAATTGAGTTCATACAAGCAACAGTTGATATGGGATTATTAGAGGAAGACTGGATTTCTGAAAAATCATTATCGAATATTGAAATCGGCTACAATATACCATCTCTTAGAACATTAAAAAAGTTATCTATAGCTCTTCAAATAGATTTAATGGATTTAATAAGTGAAATAATAGATTATATTTAAAAGTACTGTTCTTTTTATCTTAAGTTTCCAAAGACAGCTTCACATTTACGAGCTATTCTTTCAAAGAAATCAGAATTGAAAACATCTTTACACCAGTTTTGGTTATAAAAATACCCTCAAAGTTTGCAATGCAACTTTGAGGGTATTTTGAATTAAGGCTTAGCCATTATTTGTAGTTAGGAGCAGCCTTGGTAATTTGAACGTCGTGTGGGTGTGATTCACGCAGACCAGCGTTCGTGATCTGAACGAATTGTGCGTTGTCAATCAAGGTTGGAATATCCTTGGCGCCAACGTAGCCCATCCCGGAGCGCAGACCGCCGACCATTTGGAAGATCACGTCAGCAACGTCGCCCTTGTATTCAACCCGGGCTTCGATACCTTCTGGAACCAGCTTGTTGGCTTCGTTAACCCCACCTTGGAAGTAACGGTCAGAAGAACCATGCGATTGAGCCATGGCTGCCACGGAACCCATCCCACGGTAGCCTTTGTACTTCTTGCCGTTTTCTTCAAAGACTTCGCCAGGAGCTTCCGTCGTACCGGCAAACATGCTGCCCAGCATTACGGCGTTCCCACCAGCAGCCAGGGCCTTAACAATGTCGCCAGAGTACTTGATCCCACCGTCAGCAATGATGGCCTTGCCGTATTCGTGAGCCACGGAAGCAGCATCGTAAATTGCCGTAATCTGTGGGACACCAACACCGGCAACCACCCGCGTCGTACAAATCGAGCCAGGGCCGATGCCGACTTTAACCACGTCAACCCCAGCGTCAAACAGCGCCTTGGTACCTTCACCAGTGGCTACGTTACCAGCAATCAGCGTAACTTCTGGGAAATGTTCTCGAATTTCGGCAATCTTGCGCAGCACCCCAGCCGAGTGACCGTGAGCCGTGTCGATTACGATCGCGTCAACACCAGCCTTCAGCAGAGCCTCGGCGCGTTGGAACGTGTCGGACGTAACCCCAACGGCAGCCGCAACCAGCAGATGACCGTTTTCGTCAACGGCAGCGCGGTTGAAGTTTGAGTTGGCAGGCAGTTCAACGCCTTTAACCGTGGCTACTTCGCCGGCTTGAGCATCGATGGACATGTTCTTGTGAACGACCCCCATCCCGCCTTGCAAGGCCATCGCAATTGCCATTGAGCTTTCAGTAACGGTATCCATCCCGGCACTGATAAATGGCACGTTCAGTTTAATATTCTTTGCCAGCTGCGTACTCAAATCGACTTCATTTGGCAAGACATGACTTTCCGCTGGAATCAGCAGCACATCATCAAACGTTAAGCCTTTCTTGGCAAACTTAGTATCCCAATTCGACATCAATCTGCACTTCCTTCTTTAAATATTAGCTACTACCTTACTAGGTTTTTGGCGATTGGTCAACGAATAATCGTGATTCTAACATAATTCTAATAATATTTTTCGGAATGTTCGGTTTTAACTCCTTTTAACCACCATTTTAGGACCAAATACAAAATCTGTCGGCGATAGATTCTAACAATTTATAAAAAAACACCGCGTTTCACGTGGAACCGCGATGCTGATTTTTATTGCCGCTGCTGACGGCGTGGCGAAAAGGCGCTGGTAATGTGGTAGCGTCCCCGCAGCCAGATGTCGAGCGCAAAAGCCGCCACCCCTAAAATCAGGTAGAACCATTGATTCAGACGTGGGTTGACGCTGTTTGGCATCATGGCCGTCAGAATGTAGATCAAAATCCACATTACCAGACCACTGACCACCGTAACGATGCGGGCCCACAATGGCCGTTTGACATATTTGCCCGTTTCTTCGTTTTTAACTGGCAGCATGTACTTGGCGATCCAGCCAAACAAAATCCCACCAGTAATGGCTACGATGATGATTGAAGTGATCCCCATATTACCGTTATGGGAAACCTTCATTGCTTGTGGAGAGATCCAGTCCATCAGCCCAAACATAAAGGTAAAGATGGCAAAGAACATGATCCCGTTATCCAGTGCCATCAGCTTTAATGAAGTCTGCGTCTGGGATTGTTCAGTTGGCTCTGGGTGCAGCAGCGCGTGGGCCCGCTGTGTTGGCGTACCAAACAGGCCGCGCGCCGTTTGGCCAGTCTTTTGGCCTTCCTGTAGCGCTTTGAGCGTTTCTTCAAGCATGGCTGGCTTTTTGGCTGGGTCAGCGCCCTGTGCGTCCAGCTGCTTGTTTAATTGGAACATAAATTCTTCGTTTTTACGCGTCAGTCCCTGCTTGCCAAAAGCCCGCGCCGTTTCTTGACGCTGGTCTTTGGCGTATTCTTTTTGTCGCTGGCCGGCAGCGGCATTGCGTGGTTGTTGTTCTTTTGATTCAGCCAAGATGTTCTTCCTCTCTATTTAATTGATTTAATGCTTAGACGTTGAAGCGGAACTCAACGATATCGCCGTCCTGCATTACGTATTCCTTACCTTCCAGCCGCAGCTTGCCGGCTTCTTTAACGGCCTGGGCACTGCCCAATTCGTCAAGATCCGCGAAGCTCATGACCTCAGCTCGAATAAAGCCGCGTTCAAAGTCCGAGTGGATGATGCCGGCTGCCTGTGGTGCCTTCGTGCCTTTCTTAAAGGTCCAGGCCCGCGTTTCTGGTCCGCCCGCCGTGAAGAAGGTTTCCAGTCCCAGCAGTTTGTAGGCCGCCCGAATCAGCCGGTTCAGGCCGGGTTCTTCAACGCCTTCCATTTCCAGGAAGTCAGCCTTTTCTTCTTCATCCATTTCGGCAATCTGTTCTTCAGCCGCTGCCGCTACGCCAATGACCTCGCCATCGCCCTTAACGTGTTCTTTGATGGCATCCATGTACTTGTTGGCATCTGGATCGGCCATGTCTTCTTCAGCGATGTTGGCAACGTACAGGACCGGCTTGCTCGTCAGCAGGAATAGACCCTTGACGATTTTTTGCTCTTGGTCGTTGAATTCAATGGAACGCACGCTTTGACCATTTTCCAAAACCGGCTTGATCTTGTTTAAGACTTCCAGTTCTGCCAGGGCTTCCTTGTCGCGACCCTTAGCTGCCCGTTGAACCTTGGCCAGCCGCTTGTTAACGGCATCCAGATCAGCCATTACCAGTTCCAGGTTGATCGTGTCGATGTCTTCGATTGGGTCAACCTTGCCAGAAACACTGGTGATGTCCGTGTCGTCAAATGCCCGTACGACATGCACGATCGCGTCGGTCTGCCGAATGTTTTCCAGGAATTGGTTTCCCAGACCTTCACCTTTTGAGGCCCCCTTGACGATTCCGGCAATGTCGGTGAACTCAAACGTGGTTGGCACGATCTTTTTGGCGGGAATCAGTTCTTGAATCCGTTCCAGGCGCTTGTCCGGCACTTCCACCATCCCCACGTTGGGTTCAATCGTGGCAAATGGGTAGTTGGCCATTTCGGCACCAGCCTTGGTAATAGCGTTAAACAGCGTGGACTTGCCGACGTTTGGCAGTCCCACGATACCTGCAGTTAAAGACATAAAATAGTTGCTCCTTTTTAATTAGTCTGCTTCGTTTTCGGCGTGTTCCAGCACCTTTTTGAGATGCTTTTCAAAGTTTTGCCGCGACATCATCACGATATGACCGCAGCCCGTGCACTGCAGCTTGACGTCGATCCCCGTTCGGATGATCTGCCAGCGGTTGGTGCCGCATGGGTGCTGCTTTTTCATCTGCACAATGTCGTTTAGTTCATAGGTTTTCATCGCAAACGCTCCTCTCTAATCGAACTTGACTCCCAAAAGATCCAAAATCCGCGTCAGGTCATCATCCGAGGTATACGGAATCTCGACTTTGCCGCCCCGTTTGCCCGCCGTCATCACGACCTTGGTGCCAAACCGGCTCTGCAGCTGTTCTTCGGCTTCACGAACGTAGGCTGGCTTTTTGGCAGTCGCCTTTTTCTTCACGGGCTTGGCGGACTTGACGGCTTGATTTTGTTCGGCCACCAGCTGTTCAAGCTGCCGCACGGTCAGATTTTCCTTAACCGCGCGCTGAGCAAGCTTAACAAGCGCTCGTTCATCCTTTAGCCCCAACAGCGTGCGGGCCTGTCCCATTGACAAGCGGTGGTCCTCCAGCATGTCCTTGACCGGCTGTGGCAGTCCCAGCAGCCGCAGATAGTTGGCAATGTAAGGCCGACTCTTACCTAGCTTTTCAGCGACCTGGGCTTGAGTCAGCTGCAGGCGGTCCATCAGTGATTGATAGGCCTGTGCTTCTTCCAGTGGTGTCAGATCCTCGCGCTGCAGGTTTTCTAAAACGGCAACCTCCATCATCTGCGAGTCGCTCATCGTCCGCACAATCGCGGGAATCGTTGTTTTGCCAGCCAGCTTGGAAGCCCGGAAGCGTCGTTCGCCAGCAATGATCTCATAACGATTCAGCTCTGGATCCGGCTGCCGCAGAATGATTGGCTGAAAGACGCCTGATTCTTTGATTGAAGCCGCTAATTCCTGCAAGGCCGCTTCGTCAAAAGTACGCCGCGGCTGGTATGGATTAGGCCGAATCGCCGTTAGTTCAATTTCTTCTACGCTTTGCTCGTGGTCTTGCTTGGCATCATTATCGCCAAACAGCGCCGCGAGACTAAAGCCACGTTTTTTTGCCATGTTTCGCCAGTCCTTCCTTTAGTGCTTCGGAATGCGAATGGTAATCTCATATGAATCGGCCGTGTCTTTTTCACTGACCTTGGCTGCCACGCCGCTGTCCTTGACCAACTTAATGGAGTGCTTGATCGTGTTGACGGCAATCCGTGGGTCACTGACCTTGATTGATTTAGGCTGCTTTTTCTTAGCCCGTTTCTTTTTGGCCGGTGTTTTCGCGGCTGCTGAATCAGTCGTGACATCAGTTTCCGTTGTTTCGCCAGCTGCCTGGGCCACGTTCTCACTAGCAGCATCTTGTTGGACAGCTTGTTGCGCGGCCTTTTCCGCACTGGTTGGCTTGCCCAGCATCTGTGCCACGGCATCTTCAGTCTGGCGAACGTTCCAATGCTGGTTGACGATCTCCATTAAAAGCGTGCGCTGCTGATCCTCATCCAGACTCAGCAGGGCCCGGCCGTGACGCTCGGTAATCCGGCCATCCAAAATCGCGTTTTGAACGGGCTTGATCAGTTTCAAGAGCCGCAGCTTATTGGCAACGAACGACTGACTCTTGCCCATTCCCTTAGCCAGCGTTGCCTGGGTCAGATGGTTGAATTCCATCAATTGCTTGTAGGCCTGCGCTTCTTCAACCGGACTTAGCTGGGCGCGCTGCAGATTTTCGATCAGCGCTAATGAAGCTGATTCCGCGTCAGTCATCTTTTCAACGATTGCCGGAATCTTTTCCCATTGCAGCAGCTTAACGGCTCTAAACCGCCGCTCACCAGCAATGATCTCGTATTCGCCTGGTCGAAATTCCCGCACGACGATTGGCTGCAGCAGACCATGCTCGCTGATCGTCTGGGCCAGCTCTTGAATCTCGGTTTGGTCAAAAACCTTCCGGGGCTGGTATTGGTTGGGCACGATGGCAGCAACCGGAATCTCAACGACTTGATTTTTGGTTTCGCTGGCGGTTCCCTGGTGCTTGCCAAGGCCAAACAGTGAAAATGCCATGTCTCAATCCTCTTTTCTACTCAATTGGCTGCTTGTTGGGCAGTCCTGGCCGCCGGGGGTATCTTTTCGGCGTCGCGGCAACTTTTTCAATTACGATCAGATTACGCTCCTCATCCGTACCAGGTAAGGTCAGTTTGGTGGTGTGCTCAACCTGGCCGCCCAGTACCTTGACCGCCTTACCGCCTTTTTGCAGCTCGTCTTTAGCGGCACTGGCCTTATAAGCGATGAATTCGCCGCCGACCTTAGCTGCTGGCAGACAAAGCTCGCTTAAAACCGCCAGTCGGGCCACTGCCCGCGCCGTGACCACGTCAAAACTTTCGCGGTAGGGACTCTTTTTGGCACTGAAGGTCTCAGCGCGATCATGAATCAGATTGACATCGGTTAGGCCCAGCTTGGCAACCAGATCGGCCAAAAACTTGATCCGCTTGTTCAGTGAATCCACGATCGTAATCTTGAGTTGTGGAAAGGCAATCTTCAGCGGCAGCGAAGGAAAGCCGGCACCCGCGCCAATATCGCAAAGCGTCAGGGCTTCAGTCTGCAGACGAGGTTCGGCCAGCGCTCCCGTCAACGAGTCATAAAAATGCTTGAGATAAACTTCTTTTTGATCCGTAATGGCCGTCAGATTAACGTGTTCGTTGGTGGCCACCAGATCTTCATAATAAATCGCAAATTGGGTCATCTGCTGATCAGTCAGTTCAATACCGTGATCCTGCAGTGCCCGTCGAAATTCTTCCGGTGTCATAGATCCTCCTTTGTGAAACAGGAAGATGTTTCACATACTCCATTACTTTACCCCAAAAAGGCCGTTGTTTCAAGCGATCCAACGATTTACAGCGGATTTTTAGATGCCGTCGCGCCAGCTCGATAAACCCGCTGGCAGCCTGTGTCCAACAACGCTATCGAATCATTTCCAGATACGCAAAAAGCCGGTTGAAACGCGCTTGGCGAATCAATCGGCTTTTTATCTGAAACCTGGGCAGCCAGTTTCCAGATGATTATTTGGTTTTAGCGCATCTTGCTGACTTCTTCAACAAACCACTTGTTAAAGGCAGCCGCGTCGATGTCAACACATACCTTGGCGTTGGTCTTGCCATCGTGGTAGGCACCGCGAATGTCGCCGACCATGGCACCAATTGCTGGACCATCAGTTTGAATGTCGATCCAGACATCCTTGGTCGTAAATGCTTCAGGGTGCAGCAGGTAGAAGATCGTGTTGACGTCGTGCATTGGGTGACCGCCAGTTTCAGCACTGACGTCGTTGTAGTGGCTGATCAGACCATAAAGCATCTTACCAGTCTCATTCATGTCCTTGATGGCGTTCAGACTGTCCTGCGTCAGCAAGGCCTTCAGCGTAACGTCCAGACCAACCGTTACAATTGGCACACCAGACTTGTACATGATTTCAGCCGCGTGAGGATCAGTGAAGACGTTGAATTCAGCAACACTGGTCATGTTACCGCCAGTCAGGGAACCACCCATGGCAACGATTTGCTTGATGTGGCTCTTAACTTCTGGGAATTCCTTGAACAGCAGGGCAATGTTGGTGTAGGAGCCAGTTGGTACCAGCGTGATTTCGTCTTCAGCCATGATGGCATCGCGCAGAGCTTGAACGGCACTCTTTTCAATTGGCGTACCGTAGTCATTGCCAAAGTCGTAGCCTTCCATCCCAGAAGCACCGTGGATCCGAGCTGCGTCTTCAAATGGCTTGATCAAAGGTTCCTTGGCGCCTTCTGCAACCGGAATCTCGTCACGCTTGCCAAAGAAGTTAACGATTTTCAGTGCGTTGGCCGTCGTCTTGTCAACCGAAACGTTACCAGCAACCGCCGTGATCAGCTTCAAGTCGATTTCAGGGTTGTTGATTGCCATCGTCAAAGCAGCTGCGTCATCAATACCAGGATCAGTGTCCATAATAATCTTAGTCGTCATCATGAATTCCTCCTTAAAATTACAATTAAGCGTCAGTAAGCGCTTTTACTTTTCTGGGAAACAAAAGGGCCAACCGGAATGGACGGCCAGCCCCTTTTGACTGGCAAAACGCGTTAAGCGCATGCAGTCGTAGATCTTACCAAACGAACAGACCAACAAAGGCTGCAGACAGCAGTGATACCAAGATACCAGACAGCAGCAGGTAGCCAATGTTTTGAGCAATGTAGTCGTTGGTTTCCTTGTCGGCGATACCCTTGAAACAACCAATGATCATACCAAGCGTACCGAAGTTGGCAAAGGAAGTAACGAACGTGGTCAGAACGGCTTGCAGGTGGTGTGGGTAAGAAGCAATCTTGCCCGTAACTTCACCCATAACAACGAATTCGTTCGTAACCAGCTTCATACCCATGTCTTGCGACAGCATCCATGCTTGGTGAACAGGCAGACCCAGCAGCCAAGCAAATGGGAACATGATCACACCCAGGATGCTTTCCAGCGACAGTTGCTTCCAGAACAGAGCCAGGATGGCATCGATCAGAGCAGCCAGGGCAACAAAGGCAACAACGTTAGCAACGATGATCAGGATCAGCTTACCGGCACCCAGGATGGAGTCGCCCAGGAAGCTGAAGAATGGTTCCTTCTTACCGTTCTCAGAACTACCAACTTTTTCAATCGTGTCTTCTGCTTCAGTAACCGTAACTGGGTTCAGCAGGCTGGTAGCAATCAGTGAGTTAACGATGTTGATTGGAACGGCAGTCAGGATAAATTGACCAGGCATCATTTGGATGTAGGCACCCAGGATCGAAGCAGTAACACAGCTCATGGACATCATGGCGATGGTCAGGTTACGAGCCTTGGTCAGCTTACGGATTTGCATACCGGAAACGGCCAGAACTTCCGTGTTACCCAGGAACATCATTTCAACGGCAAAGAATGATTCGAACTTTGGTTGACCAGTGATGAATGACAGACCTTTACCGATCCACTTGATGATCCATGGCAAGAAGCCAATGTAAGTCAGGATGTCGAACAGTGGAACGATCATCAGGATTGGCATCAATGCAGAACAGATGAAGTTCAGGTTCTTAACATTGTACCAAGCACCCAGGGCAAAGACAGTACCCTTAGCAGAAATGTTGACGATCCAAGCAAAACCGTCGGCAGCGGCCTTAACGCCGGCACGACCAGCAGCTGAACCAGTCAGGAACCAGGCCAGGACCAGGTTCAATACAATCATGATAGCAATTGCTTTCCAGTTGATCGCTTTTTTGTCCTTAGAGAACAGAAAACCGATACCCAAGAAGACCAGCAACCCAAGAATGTTAATTGCAAGATACATGGATATAACACCTTTCTTAAAAACTGAATCTAACTTTTTCTCAATCGCAATTTCTCAGTATCTCAGAATAGCGGAATAATTGCAGTCGAACTGAGAAAATCTTGCGTGCCATAATAATATACCCATCTTTTGTAAAACTGTAAACCGCATACATTTGCCAACTTTGTGAAACTATGAAACCGTTACCAGTATTGTTCGGAAGTAAACCGTTTTAAATCAAGGCAAAACTTAAAAATTTGTTAAAGAAATGTGATTTAAATTTCACAAACTTTTTTCCGATTTCTTCGGTAAAACGTTTAAAGCTTCATATGTTTTTTTATAGACCATTTGATAATACAAAATAAAAGCGAGACTGTAACCACTTACAATTAAGTAGTAGTCAGCCCCGCTGCCCCTGCCAAGGATCTTTAGTATACCACGCTGAAATCGCTTTGTTTTTCAAAACAGCGCTAATTAGTGAAAAATGCAATCGTTTGAAATTGAACAAAGTCGTTAATCAGTCGTATTGATGCAAAGCTATCGAGAGTCGTTTCAATCCTTCTTTTAACGTAGCTTGCGGCGCACAGTATCCCAATCTGACGTGGCCTGGCGTATCAAATGCATCCCCTGGCACCAACAAGACGCCCTGGTCAGCCAGCAGCCGCTCGCAGAATTGATGAATGTCAACCGGCACATCCAGCTTGGGGAACGAGGTCGAAACGGCTTGCGGCATGACCACGCTGGCTCGCTCCTCATTGGCAATCCACTCTTGATAGATTCGCAGATTGCTCATGACCAGCTTTCGATTGCGCGCCAGGACCTGTTGTTTATGACGCAGGACATAGGTGGCCATTAAATCGTTAAAGACCCCGCCGCAGATCATCGTATAGTCGCGATACTTGCGGAAACGCTCAGTCAGTTCGGCATTGGCAGCCGTCCAGCCAATCCGAATGCCGGGAACCGAATAAGTCTTGGAAAGCGAGTTGGTGGCAATCCCCTTGTCATACAGATCCACGATTGAAACGAATTTTTCTGGCTGATCTAATGGCAGATAGACCTCATCAACCAAGATATAGGCGCCAACCTGAGCTGCCAGGTCAACCACCTGCTGTAAAAATTCCTGGTCTAAGACGGTGCCGGTCGGGTTGTTGGCGTTATTGAGACAGATCAGCTTGGTATCAGGGCGCATCAGCTGCTTTAGTTCTTCAATGTCGGGATACCAGTTGGCGGCTTCATGAATCTGCCAATAGTCGACCATGGCCCCCAACGATTTTGGAATGTCATAGAGCTGCTGATAGGAAGGATATTCAGCAATCACGTGGTCGCCGGGTTCCACCAGACTATAGAGCGCCAAGAGATTTGCTCCCGTCGCCCCGTTGGTCTGCAGGACGTTGTGCGGATCCACGTGGCGATAGAGCTTGGCAACTTCGGTCTTAAAGCTGGGGGAGCCTTCAATCCAGCCGTAGTTCATCTTTTGGGCATTGAGCATCTCGTAAAACTCCGCGCCATGATGACCATCCAGATTCATCAGCTCATCCATCGTCAATGAAGCGATCGTACTTTGTGAAATATCATAGCGGGCGCTTTTTTCCCACTTGTTCAACCAGGCTTCCACGCCAAATGGAGCAATCTTAACCATAAATTTTCCCCCTATTCAATCGGAATCGTACCGTTTAATATCAAAACCAACGAAACAACAGCCAAAATACTGATCAAGCCCATCGCCAGCCATTCGTTTTTGGCAAGTCTCAGCTTTCGCGTGCGCCGAGCCTGCCAATAAATCAGAAAGCCCGGCAGCAGACTCAGCGATAAAATCATTACCTGCCGCCAGCCAGCCAAAGCCATCGATAACAGCTCAAAAATCGTCAGCAGGATGCCAATCGCCAATTGACCATAAGCGTGCTGCTGCCAGCCATCTTTAATCTGCGCCAGTCCAACAAAGAAATAGACGATCAGTCCCGCGGCCGTCCCCAGCGTATAGGCAAACCGATAAGCATAGGTCGTAAACAGCAGTGAGCACAGAAACAGGCACTGAACGATCGCCGTTACCCAAAGCGCGGTCGTCGGGGCATGATGCGAATTGAGCCTGCCAAACGAACGCGGCAGCACTCGGTCTTTAGTCATCATCAAAAACGCCTCCGCCGGCAGCATCGTCCACGAAAGCCAGGCCACCAGCACCGAAACGATCAATCCCAAACTGATCAAAGCCGCGCCCCAGGGTCCAACCAACTGACTTAGAATCGTCCCCATCGCCGGTTGCGCGGCCCCAGCCAATTGCGCACGCGTCATTACGCCATAAGGAAGCAGCGAGATCAGTAGGTAGACGACCAGCAGAATCAGCCAGCCGCCAAATGAAGCCACGACGGCATCCCGCTGACGCTTAGCTCGGTGCGCCATGACCGAGGCACTTTCCACGCCCATAAACAGCCACATCATCACCATGATCGAGTTTTTGACCTGATCGGCAACTGCCAGGATGGGACGGGAAGACTGCGCAGCCGCGCCCCAAAAGTTGTTGACAAACGTCGACCAATGAAACGCCAATGCCGTTACGATGGTGAAGATCAGCAATGGTATGAGTTTGGCAAGCGTACCGATTAAATTGAGCAGCGCGGTAGCCTCAACACCATAGCTGACGATCACGGTAAAACCAATCGTCAAAAGCATGGCCAGCAGAATCGACGGCAGGTTCTGACCACCTTGAAAAACTGGCCAAAACGTTCCCAGCGCGCTCATCGCAATCGTGGCAAAGGCGAGGTTGCCCAGCCATGAAGCCAGCCAGTATGCCCAACCGGAAATAAACTCGCCCAGCGGCCCAAACGAAAGCCCCGCGTACGCGAAAATTCCGGCGTCCTGCTTGGGATAGCGGAGCAAGAGATGATTCAGCGCGGCAATCAGGCACCACACGCCCAGGCCGACGATCAGCCAGCCCAGGATTACCGGTCCCGGTGCCGCCGCGTTGGCCAGATCACTGTTGACGCCAAAGATTCCCGAGCCAATCGTCGCGCCCACGATCAAAGCCGTCAGTTCATACTTGCCGATTTTGTTTGAATCAGCCATCACACTCCTCCTTTCACGCAGCCTTTCTGGATCAGCCACCACTGCTCTATCTTCACGCAGCTGCTCTGGATCAGTAATCGCGGCTCTATCTTTGTACTACTGTTCCATGGCTTTTGAGCCGCTTTTGGCATCACACCTCATGAAAATGACCTGTTGCTGTTGCTGTTGCTGTTGCTGTTGCTGTTGCTGTTGCTGTTGCTGTTGCTGT
>OGXS01000179.1_pt1 | contig 66302 bp, 52 predicted proteins | sample 1576371 | NCBI WGS metagenome assembly OGXS01 (sample SAMEA3541475, study PRJEB24748) | human gut metagenome | biome: human gut; feature: human-associated habitat; material: faeces | place: China | collected 2012
CGCGAGCTGGGTTCAGAACGTCGTGAGACAGTTCGGTCCCTATCCTCCGTGGGCGCAGGAGAATCGATGGAGGCTGCCCCCAGTACGAGAGGACCGGGGTGGACGCACCTCCGGTGAACCGGTTGTCGACCAACGGCACGGCCGGGTAGCCGCGTGCGGCGCGGATAACCGCTGAAGGCATCTAAGCGGGAAGCCGTTCCAGAGATTGGGTCTCCCTTCGGTAAGGGCACCGGTAGACCACCGGTTCGATAGGCCGCAGGTGCAAGGTCGGCGACGGCCTCAGCCGAGCGGTACTAATCGCCCGAGCTCTTCACCCGCTCGACGGGCCCGCCGGGATGGTCGGCGGTCGCCGCCGCTCGGGCGCTCCCCACGGGTTCCTGGAGGTCGCGCTACGCGCTGTGCGGCCCTGAGGGCACGCGGGGGCGGATGTTCCCCGGGCCGGCGGGCGCCGCCCACCGGTCAGCGGCCATGGCAGGGGGGGTACGCCCGGTCCCGTTCCGAACCCGGAAGCTAAGCCCCCGAGCGCCGAGAGTACTGCGGTGTAGACCGTGGGAGGGCAGGGCGCCGCTGACCGGTGGACGGCACCGAGCCGTTCGCTTAACATTAAAAGGCTTTTGGTTATCCAAAAGCCTTTTTTTGTATGTAGAGCTCCCAATAATCGTATCCTATATAGTCCAGTAGTTGGCGAGCGCATGGAGGACCTTCCGTGTTTACAGCATTCTTTATCGGGAATATTGCTTCGGGTAAATCGTTGGCGACACGCTATCTTGCTTCTCGCGGTGCATGGCGCATTGATCTGGACGATCTTGCTAAGTCGCTTTACGAGCCCGAGTCCCAAATCGTCAACGAGCTTGCCTGCGCGTTCGGTATGCATATTCTCGATGAGGACGGCTGCATCATTGCTTCTGAGCTCGCTCGTTCCGCATTTTGTGATCCCGAACACACCGAGCTTCTCAACCAAATCGTTCATCCCCACGTTAAGGAGCGACTTGCGCGCATGCTTGTTCCGCCTGTCTGCTGTGCGGCAAGCGGTCCATCATGCAGCCTTGCGGTAGTTGAGATTTCTGTTCCGAAGTCATTTGTTGATGTATTTGATCTTGCGGATGAGGTCGTTGCTGTTTCCGCACCCGTGGAGCTGCGCCGCGAGCGCGCCCTTTCCCGTGGAATGCAGCTTCAAGATTTCGATGCGCGCTCGCAGGCGCAGCCTTCCGAGGACGAGCTCTGCTCTCTTGCCGATTATGTTATTGAAAATGTAGACGATATGGCCGGGCTTCTTTCTGCCATTGATGCATGGGCGGAGCATCACGATATAGCCCTCCAAGAGCCTTCAGATGCTTCATTCCGCTTGCGGGAGATTCAGGATAAGCTAGGGGCTGCTCGTGAGCGCGCTTAGGGCTTTTGGGTGGTTCCGGGTTATTCCGCTTTGCCTCGTCTTGCTTTTCGGGCTCATTTCCTTTGGATATACGAGCGCCCCCTCTTTGCTGCTTCGGCCGTTTTATCCCTTGGAGTATCAGGACTATATCAGCAAAGCGAGCGCTCAATATAGCGTCGATCCGTATCTTGTGGCGGCGGTTATCGAGTGTGAATCGAACTGGAATTCCGAAGCCGAATCCTACCGTGGTGCCCAGGGTCTCATGCAGCTCATGCCCGATACGGCGAGCGATATGGTTCGCCTAGGGCTTGTTGATGGCTCGGAGTATGATCCCGAGGACCTTTCCGATGCCGAGACGAATATCATGTTCGGCTGCGCCTACCTTAGATACCTTATCGACTACTTCAACGGCTCGACCGACTATGCAATCGCTGCCTATAATGCAGGGCTGAGTAACGTTGAGGAATGGGCATCTGCTGCTACGGCGCTTCATAACGCGATTACCTTTCCCGAGACGCAGGCATATCTCATTCGCGTGAAAAACGCCCATAAGCGCTATCAGGAGCTCTATGCTGGCACGTTTGAGGGTATGTGAGTAAAAGGAGCCGTATCGTTAAGCTTTGACCCTAATTCGGCGTCGTAACCGCGCGTTTCATCCCGCCGCGCCCAGTATGTGCGGCAACCAGTTTGAGGAGGTCTCATGAGTTCGTTCGAGGTTGAGCGCGTCGGCGGCGAGCTGCGTCGATTTGGGGCGGCGAGCGAACCTGCGCGCTTCGAGGTTGTGAGCCCCTTTGAGCCTTCGGGCGACCAGCCGCAAGCTATCGCCTCGCTCGTAGAGGGCGTGGAGCGCGGGGACCGCTATCAAGTCCTTCTCGGTGTGACTGGTTCGGGAAAGACCTACACCATGGCGAAGACTATCGAAGCGCTGGGCAAGCCGACGCTCGTCATGGCGCCGAATAAGACGCTCGCGGCCCAGCTGGCAAGCGAGCTCAAGGAGTTCTTTCCCCATAACGCGGTCGTGTACTTCGTCTCCTATTATGACTATTACCAGCCCGAGGCCTATGTGCCGCAGAGCGACACCTATATCGAAAAGGACGCTTCGATTAACGATGAGGTCGAGATGCTCCGGCATCAGGCGACCTCCCAGTTGCTCTCTCGCAACGACGTGATCGTGGTCGCCTCGGTATCGTGCATCTACGGTATTGGCTCGCCCGAGGATTACGCTGGTCTTGCGCCGAATGTCGATAAGCGGGAGCCCCTCGAGCGCGACGACTTCATCCATTCGCTCATTGACATCCAATACGACCGCAACGACTTCGATCTGGCGCGCGGCACATTCCGCGTACGTGGCGACACCGTCGACGTGTTTCCTCCGTATGCGGAGCATCCGCTTCGCTTCGAGTTCTTCGGAGACGAAGTTGAGCTCATTGCCGAGATCGACGAAGTCACCGGCGAGATTCTGCGCGAGTACGACGCTATTCCCGTGTGGCCCGCTTCGCACTACGTGACGGAGAAGCCCAAGGTGGCCGCTGCGGTGAAATCGATCGAAACCGAGATGGAGCATCGCGTCGCCGAGCTCAAGGCGGCCGATAAACTTCTTGAGGCGCAGCGCCTGGAACAGCGCACGAGCTACGACCTTGAGATGCTCGAGACCATGGGCTATTGCAACGGTATCGAGAATTACTCGCGTCACCTCGATGGCCGCAAGCCCGGCGAACCTCCATATACGCTGATCGATTACTTCCCCAAGGACATGATCTGCATCATCGACGAGAGCCATGTTACCGTGCCGCAGATTCGCGGCATGCACGAGGGCGACCGCTCGCGCAAGGTGACGCTCGTGGAGCATGGGTTCCGCTTGCCTTCGGCCCTCGATAACCGGCCGCTGCGCTTCGATGAGTTCGAGGCCCGTGTGCCACAGTTCATCTATGTGAGCGCGACGCCGGGCGACTATGAGCTGCGCGTGAGCCAGAACAACGTGGAGCAGATCATTCGACCTACGGGCCTTCTGGACCCCAAGATCGATGTTCGTCCGGTGCACGGTCAGATTGACGACTTGCTCGACGAAATTCGGGTTCGCACCGCTCGCCATGAGCGCGTACTCGTGACGACACTCACCAAGCGGATGGCGGAAGACCTTACCGACCACATGCTCGACGCGGGCATTAAGGTGAATTACATGCACTCGGATACGGCGACGATGGACCGTGTCGAGATATTGCGCGACCTTCGCCAAGGGAAGATTGATGTGCTCGTAGGCATTAACCTGCTGCGTGAGGGTCTCGACCTGCCTGAGGTATCGCTCGTTGCTATTTTGGACGCCGACAAGGAGGGGTTCCTTCGCAACCGGCGCTCTCTCATCCAGACCATCGGCCGCGCGGCTCGAAACGCCGATGGCGAGGTCATCATGTACGCCGATACCATCACCGATTCCATGCGCGAAGCGATTGACGAGACCAATCGCCGCCGCTCGATTCAGATGGCGTTCAACGAGGAGCATGGAATCAAGCCCAAGACCGTTCGAAAGGCTATCAACGACATCTCGAGTTTTATCGCCGAGGCGGCGGAAAACGTTGGCAAGCGCGACCGGTCGCGCGGTGACTCGCTTGGGCATGGCGAGTTCTTCACGCCATCGGCCGATGGCGCCGGCGCTGAGGAAGCGCCCGGTGTTGCGGCGTCGACGGGACAGCGCTTGGCCGAGGAGCTCGCTGACCTGCCGCGCGATGAGGTGCAGCGCATCGTGGCCACCATGGAGGACGATATGCGGAGCGCTTCCGAAGCGATGGACTTCGAGGAGGCGGCGCGCCTGCGCGACGCGATCGTGCACATCAAGGCGATGCTCGAGGGCGAGAGCGAGGATGCGGTCATGGAGGCGCTGCGCAAGAGCGCGCGCAAGGGGAGCGTGTTCGCTTCGGGCCGCAAGCGCCCCGGCGCGCGCTCCAAGATGAAGCACTAGCGCGCGGAGTGCGTCCGGCCTGCGCCTTGTTTTTCGCTGGTCTTCGCAAGCTCAGCAAGGCTGAGTTTGCTGCGGAATCGGGCGGTAATACGGCGCGGGCAGGCTGACTTGTCATAATTAATGACCCCACTACTTCAAGTTTTTAGCCAAAAATGCGCTAAGTCGGTCTTTCATTCTTGGCTTCGGCGGTCTGTTTTCATAAGCGCGTAGATAGAGTGCCATGTATGGGGCCCTATGCCAGCGCGGTTGACAGGTCACACCGCTATATTCCTAGACAAAAGACCGACTTAGCGCATTTTTGGCTAGATTTTGAGAAACAGGGGAGTTATTAATTAGGGTCTGATGCAACGCTCCGGTGCAGAGCTTCTCGGTGAGCGATTCCGCAGAAAATCAGCTTCGCTGATTTCCGGGGATCAGCGTGCCGAGAAGCTCGGTGCCCTTACATCGCGCGGAATTTGGCTTGACGGGCTTCGACGAGGGCGTCGGGCTTAAGGGATGCAAGCCCAGCGAGCTCGTGCGCGACCCGGTCGATGATGCGCTCAGCAAGCTCGCGATGGGTGCCGGAGCTCGTGATGGTGCCGTCAACGATGCCGAGCTCGGCGAGGCGGGGCGCGGTGAGCGCAAGAGCCTCTGCGGCGTCGGCGGCGCGATCGGTGGTCTTCCAGAGAATGGACGCGCAGCCCTCGGGGCTCACCACGGAATAGGCTGCATTGTCGAGCATGAGCACGCGGTCGGCCACGGCGAGCGCAAGAGCGCCTCCCGAGCCCCCTTCCCCCACGACGATGCTCACGATGGGCGTCTCGAGCTCAGACATGACGACGAGGTTCGAGGCGATGGCTTCGCCCTGTCCGCGCTCTTCGGCGCCGATTCCGCAGTACGCCCCTGCAGTGTCGATGAGGCAGAGGACGGGCCTTCCGAAGCGCTCGGCCTCCTTCATGAGGCGCTGGGCCTTACGGTACCCCTCGGGGTGGGCGGAGCCGAAGTTGCGCGCGACGCGCTCCTTGGTCGATCGTCCGCGCTCGGTGCCGATGACGGTGAACACCTGGTCGCCAACCCATGCGATGCCGCCCACGATGGCGGGGTCATCGCTGAAGTACCGGTCTCCGTGGAGCTCGATGAATCCGTCGAAGCCGAGCTCGATAAGCTCGAGGGCGGTGGGGTGTTCCACCGAGCGGGCTGCCTGCACGATATCGTATGCGCTCGGAGCTTCATTGCCGCTACGCCGGCGCTTGCGGCCCGCCTTCTTGAGGAGCGTGTGCGGCTCATGTCGCTCGGGCAGAACATGCGGAGCATCGGCTGCAGGAATGCGTCCAGCGTGGAGTGCGAGGAGCTCGGAGAGGGTTGAAGGGACGTTCTCGCGCTCGACGATAAGGTCGAGAAAGCCATGATCGAGCAGGAATTCTGAACGCTGGAAGCCGGCGGGGAGGCGCTTGTGAGTGGTCTGCTCCACGACGCGTGGCCCTGCGAAGCCGATAAGCGCACCGGGCTCGGCGAGGATGATGTCGCCCTCCATGGCGAAGCTGGCCGTCACGCCGCCCGTGGTTGGATCGGTGAGGAGTACGAGGTAGGGAAGGCCCGTCTTAGCGAAGCGCGCACGCGCTCCCGAGACCTTGGCCATTTGCATAAGCGAGGTGGTGCCCTCCTGCATACGGGCCCCGCCGGAGACGGTGATACCCACGACCGGCAGGCGAAGCTCAGCAGCTCGCTCAAAGGTGCGGCAGATCTTCTCGCCCACGACCGAGCCCATCGAGCCCATCATGAAGTCGCCATCCATGATGAAGATGGCGCAGGGTTCGCCGCCGATCGTGGCACGCCCGCAGAGTACAGCATCCTTATCGCCCGTTGAACGCTGGGCGCGCTCGAGCTTCTCGATGTAACCGGGAAATGCGAGGATGTCCGTTGCCTCAAGCTCGGCATCCCACTCCTCGAAGCTGCCGGCATCGACGGTGGCTTCGAGGCGCTTTCTCGCGCCAAGGCGCATGTGGTGGCCGCAGCGCGGGCAGACATCGTGCGACGCCTCAAGCTGTTCGAGGTCGATGATACGCCGGCAACCTGGGCATTTGACGTAGGCGCGGCGCTCGGGGAGCTCGATGGGGACGTCCGTCACGGGGCCCTCGAGCTTGTTGATGCCCTTCTGCTTAGTCTTCATAGAGATGCTCCATCAAGTTCGTGTGATAGATGCCGGAGAGGAACTCAGAGTTCGAGAGGATATCAAGCTGGAGCTCGGTGTTAGCGTCGACGCCGTCGATGATGAGTTCGGTGAGCGCCGAGCGCATCTTGCGGATGGCCTCTTCACGAGTGCCCGCGCGCACGATGAGCTTGCCGAGCATCGAGTCGTAGTACGGTGGCACGACGGCGCCGGGATAGAGAGACGAGTCGAATCGCACCCATGGGCCGTTGGGAACATGCATGGAGTGGATGGTGCCGCAGGAGGGGCGGTAGTCGGGTGCGGGGCCCTCCGCGTTGATGCGACATTCGATGGCATGGGAGCGCTTTGCGGGCATGATCTCGTCTTGCGCATAGGGGAACTCGACGCCCGCAGCCACACGAAGCTGCCACTTAACCAGGTCGATGTCGGTCACAAACTCGGTGACGGGGTGCTCGACCTGCAGGCGCGTATTCATCTCCATGAAGTAGAAATTGCCGTCGTCTGCGTATAGGTACTCGATCGTGCCCGCCCCTTCGTAGCCGACTGCGCGCGCCAAATTGCGTGCTGCCTCGTACATGCGCTCGAGGATGTCGTCGCGGCCCTCGAGGCACGGCGCGGGGCTTTCCTCCAGGAGCTTCTGGTTTCGGCGCTGCACCGAGCATTCACGCTCGCCGAGCGTGACTACGTTGCCATGGGCGTCGGCGAGCACCTGCACCTCGACATGGTGTGCGGGGGCGACGAACTTCTCCATATAGCACTCCCCGTCGCCGAAGGCAGCCTCGGCTTCGGCGTGGGCTTCGGTAAAAGCTTTGCCGGCGTCTTGCGCGCATTCAACCTTGCGGATACCGCGCCCGCCGCCGCCCGCGCGCGCCTTGATGAGAACCGGGCAGCCGATGCGCTCGGCTTCCCGTTCGGCTTCTTCGGCGCTCTTGAGCAGGTCGCAGCCGGGGACGATGGGCACGCCGGCCTCCTTGGCGCAGCGGCGCGCGGCATCCTTGTCGCCCATGCGCTCGATTACTTCGGGCGATGGCCCCACGAACACCACGCCGCATTCGCGGCAACGGCGCGCGAACCCTGCGTTCTCGGAAAGGAAGCCGTAGCCGGGATGGATGGCGGTTGCTCCGCTTGCGACGGCGACGGTCAGGATGGCATCTTCGTTAAGGTAACTATCTTGCGGACGCGGCCCGCCGATGCAATATGCCTCGTCGGCGAGCTGTACATGGAGCGCGTTCGCGTCGGCCGTGGAGTAGACGGCTACGGTTTGGACGCCCATCTCCTTGCACGCGCGGATGACGCGCACCGCGATCTCGCCGCGGTTGGCGATGAGGATCTTCTTGAACATCGATGCCTCCAAAATTGGCAGTTATTTCAACTATGAACGATTGCGCGGATAATATTTTGCCTGGCGATCGGCGCTCAAGCACAAAACCGCAGGAAAGCGCTTCGTGCGGAGGGACTAAGAGGCTTAATTGAGACGTTTGGGGCGTGGCATGGCGGCCCCAATCGTTCATAGTTGAAATAACTGCCACAAAATTGTGGATTTTCGAAAAAAGTGCGTTGAGGGCAGGCGGGATGAGCGGGTGCCTGGCGGCGAAGGCTGCTCCAGGCGCCATCTCGCCCGCCCGCAGCGTATCCGGGCGCTATTCTGCGGGCATGAGGGCGAAAGACATCTCGGCCGTCACGCAGAGCGCATCGCCGACGCGCGCCTCGCCGCTCGCAAAGTAGAAGGGGCCCCGGTGCCGCGTGATCTGGCACGTGAGCTCTACGGTGTCCCCAGGGCGCACGGGGTGCTTGAAGCGAACCTTATCGAGACTCGTGTAGAACGGCGTCACATTTTCCTGTCCGGAAAGGCCATCGCCCATGAGCACGCAGCAGTTCTGGGCGAGCATCTCGCAGAGGATCACGCCGGGAACGACGGGGTTGCCGGGGAAATGGCCCTGAACGAAAAACTCGTCGCCCGTGATGGTGATTCGTCCGTGAGCGACGCCGTCGACAACCTCGGCTTCATCAAGCAGGAGCATCGGCTCGCGATGGGGGAGAATCTTCTTGAGCTCGTCGCGCTTCATCTACGCCTCACCGCCCGGGACGATCTTCATGATGCAGGAGCCGAATTCCACGAGGTCCCCGTCCTGAACGCAGATCTCGGCAACGGTACCGTCGGCTTCTGCAACGACCTCGTTCATGAGCTTCATGGCCTCGATGATGCAGAGCGTGTCGCCGACGTGGACCGTGGAGCCCACGCTGACAAACGGGTCGGCTCCGGGTGAGGGGGCTGCATAGAATACGCCGACCATCGGGGCCTCGACGGAGATGGTGTTAGAGGCGGTAGGGGCCGGTGCGGTTTCGGCAGCAGGTGCCGGCGCCTCGGTTGGCGCGATGACCGCTGGGGCAGCGGGGGCAGCCGCGGGGGTCACCGCGGCGGTCATGGGCGCGGCGACCGGGACGGCGATGGCTTCGGGCGCCGGGGCGGTCATGCGCTCCAGCTCGACCACGCGTCCGTCTTCCTCTGAGAGACGCACGCGCGTAAGGCCATGGTCCTCCATGAGCGCGGCGACCTCGTTGAGCTTCTTTGAATCGATGTGCATGGTTAGTCCTCGTATGCTTTGAACGCCAGAGCCGCGTTGTGCCCGCCGAACCCGAGGTTCGTGGAGAGCGCCCAGCGCACCTGTGCCGAAACGGCCTGGTTGGGGGTGTAATCGAGGTCGCACTCGGGGTCGGCCTCGGCGTAGTGGATCGTGGGAGGGATGATTCCCTCGGTGAGCGCGCCGACGCAGGCGATGGCCTCGACGGCCCCCGTCGCGCCGAGCATGTGCCCGGTCATGGATTTGGTGGAGGAGATGTGCGCCGCGCGGGCTGCCTCCTCGCCGAGCGCAAGCTTGAAGCCACGCGTCTCGGACGCATCGTTCAGCTTGGTGGAGGTGCCGTGGGCGTTGATGTAAAGGCCCTCGGCGGCGTCGAGCCCGGTGCCCTCCATAGCCTCGACGATGGCGCGCGTGATGCCGCGCGACTCGGGGTCGGGGCTCGTGATGTGGTATCCGTCGCAGGTGTTGCCGTAGCCCACGACCTCGGCCAGAATCTTGGCTCCGCGCGCACGGGCGTGCTCGAGCTCCTCGAGCACGACGATGCCTGCACCCTCGCCCATCACGAAGCCGTCGCGGCCTGCGTCGAACGGGCGGCACGCCGTCTCAGGGTCGGGGTTCTTGGTCAGCGCTTTGGCGTTCGTGAAACCGGCCACGGCTTCGGGCACGAGCGCTCCCTCGGAGCCACCGGCAACGATGGCGTCGGCGTAGCCGTGCTTGATGGCGCGGAACGCCTCGCCGATCGTGTGCGCCGAGGTGGCACAGGCGGTCACCACGGGCAGGGTGGGGCCGTAGAGCTTCTGCCGGATGGCGATTTCGCCGGCTGCCATGTTCGCGATCATCATGGGAATCATGAAGGGCGAGACGCGGCGTGCGCCGCGGGCGCGCATGACGTCGACATTGTCGGTGTAGGACTTCATGCCTCCGATGCCCGAACCAACGTAGACGCCCACACGGTCGCGATCGCAGGAGCCCTCGGCGTCAAGACCGGCTTGCGCGATGGCTTCGTCGGCGGCGACGAGTGCGTACTGGACGAAGAGATCCATGTGGCGCGTGTTGCATCCGAGTCGCTCGGCGCAGTCGAGGTCCTTGACCTCTCCGGCTACCTTGACCTTGAAGTCGGTCGTGTCGAATCGCGTGATGGCGCCGATGCCGTTCTTTCCAGCGATGAAGGCGTCCCAGGTCTCGGTGGCGCTGTTGCCGACGGGCGTGACCGCGCCCATGCCGGTGACGACCACTCTGTGTTCCATGTTCAAACTCCTCTTAGGCGTGCGTGGGACAAAGCGTCAGACTCGTTCGCCGCAAGCTCGTTTCGCCTGCTTCCGGGCGGTTGGGCGAGACGGGGCAAGCGAGCCTGACACCTTGTCCCGTCTGTTGGCGCGCTACATCGCCATGCCGCCGTCGCAGCGGATGACCTCGCCGGTGATGTAGGCTGCAGCATCGCTCGCCAGGAAGCCCACGAGCGCGGCGATCTCTTCGGGGCTCGCGAGCCTGCCGAGTGGAATCTGCTGCTCGTATGCCGTGCGGGCGGCCTCGGGAAGGGCGGCGGTCATATCGGTTTCAACGAATCCTGGTGCAACAGCGTTAACCGTGACGTTTCGCCCGGCGAGCTCGCGGGCGACGGATTTGGTGAGGCCAATGAGGCCTGCTTTGGAGGCGGCGTAGTTTACCTGGCCCGCATTGCCCATGAGCCCCACAACGGAGCTCATGTTGATGATGCGGCCGCCGCGCTGGCGCATGAACTGTCGCGTGAGGGCGCGCACCAGGTGATAGGCGCCTTTGAGATTGACGTCGATAACGCGCTCGAAGTCGTCTTCCTTCATGCGGGCCAAGAGCGTGTCGCGCGTGACGCCGGCGTTGTTGACGAGCGCCCACACGCCGCCGAAGTCGGCGATGACCTGCTTGACGGTGGCATCGACCTCCTCGGCGGAGGCGACATCGCAGCGATAGGCGCGGGCAGCCTGCCCGAGTTCCTCCACGGCGGCGACGGTGGCCTGGGCGGCTTCCTCATTGCCGGCGTAGACCACAGCGATGTCCATGCCGGCGCGGGCGAGTTCGAGGCAGATGGCGCGGCCGATGCCGCGCGAACCGCCCGTCACGAGCGCTACGCGGCGCGCGCCGGCGGATGCAGTGGTTTCGGTGGCAGCCATCTTATGCCTCCTTCGCGTCGGTCATGCCGAGCGCCTCGAGTACGGCGTCGAGCTGCTCGGGCGTCTCGCAGGTAAGCGCAGTCGCGCCTTTGAGGGTGCGCTTCACGAGGCTGGTTAGCGTTTTGCCCGGGCCCACCTCAATGAAGGTGTCGATGCCGCGGCTCTCGAGCTCGCGCAGGGTGCGGACCCATTGCACGGGGTGAGACACCTGCTCGGCAAGGAGCGCGGCGCGCGCCGTAGCATCCTCGGCGGTGTTGCCTGCGGGGTAGGCCTCGGCGGTGCGGTTTGCGATGACGGGTACCTGCGGTGCAGCCGGGGCATGGCCCTCGGCGAGGTAGGCGGCCAGGTTCTCGGACGCCTCGGCCATATACGGGCTGTGGAACGCTCCAGAGACGGCGACGGGCATCGAGCGGCCCTTGGCGTCGCGCACAAGGGTGTCGAGCTGCTCGAGCGCCTCGGGCGAGCCGGCAACCACGGTCTGCTGCGGGCTGTTGTAGTTCACGGGCCACGCTTCGCCCGCCTGCTGGGCGAGTTCCTCCACCGTCTCTGCATCGAGCTTCAGGATGGCGCGCATAGCACCGGGGTGCGCCTCGGCGGCAGCGGCCATGAGCTCAGCGCGGTGGCATACGAGCGCGAAGCCTTCGGCGTCGGTATAGGAGCCGGCGAAGGTGAGCGCAGCCACCTCGCCGAGCGAGAAGCCGGCAACGGCGGCCGGCGCCACGCCATGCGCTTCGAGCGCGCGGGCGCAGGCGAGGTCGGCGGCGAAGACGCACGGCTGGGTGTTCGCCGTGTCGTTGAGCTCCTCCTGGGTGCCCTCAAAGCACTGGGCACTCGTGCCGGGGCGCGCGGCGTCAGCCGTCTCGAAGACGGCGCGGGCGGCGGGCTCGCGCTCGGCAAGCTCCATGCACATGCCGGGGTGCTGTGCGCCCTGGCCCGCGAACAGGAATGCTACCTGACCCATGCGAGGGCCTCCTTCAGGAGCTTCTCGGCGCCGTTCACAAGGTCGTCCACGATCTCGGCAGCGCTCTGGCGCTCGTGCACCATGCCGGCGATCTGGCCGCACATGAACGAGCCCTCCTCGTAGTTGCCGTCCTTGGCGGCCTTGCGCAGCGCGCCCGCCCCCATCTGCTCAAGCTCTTCAACGGGGGCCCCATCGTTCTCCTTCTTGGCGAAGGTGGTGGTGAAGGGGGTCTTGAGGCAGCGGACGGCGTGCCCGGTACGACGGCCGGTCACGATGGTCGAGATGTCCTTGGCCTTGAGCACGCGCTCCTTGTACTCCTCGGAGACGGTGCACTCGTTGGCCACGAGGAAGCGCGTGCCCACCTGGACGCCCTGGGCGCCCAGCATGAGGGCCGCCGCCATACCGCGTCCGTCGCCGATTCCGCCGGCGGCGATGACGGGGATCTTCACGGCGTCAACGACCTGCGGGACGAGCGCCATCGTCGAGGCATCGCCCACGTGGCCGCCGGACTCGCCGCCCTCGGCCACGACGGCCGTGGCTCCGGCGCGCTCGACCATGCGGGCCAGGCCCACCGAGGCGCAGACCGGTACGACCTTGATCCCTGCGGCCACCCAAGCCTTCATGTACTTGGTGGGGTTGCCGGCGCCGGTGACCACGACGGGCACCTGCTCGTCGATGACCACTTGGGCAACTTCGTCGGCAAACGGGCTCATGAGCATCACGTTCACGCCGAAGGGCTTATCGGTCTTGGCGCGAAGCTCGTGGATCTCGTTGCGGAGCCATTCGGCGTTCGCGTTCATGGCAGCGATGATTCCCAGGCCGCCCGCCTCGGAGACGGCAGAGGCAAGGCTCGCGTCGGCGATCCAGGCCATACCGCCTTGGAAGACGGGCTTTTCGATGCCCAGAAGGTCGCAGATGGGGGTGTGGAGCATGTTAGTTCTCCATGAGGGACTCGACGAGCTCGACGAACTCGCCCACGGTCTCCGGGTTGGAGTCGGTCTCGATCTCGATGTCGAACTCATCCTCGCAGGCGATGACGGCCTCGACAGTGGCGAGGGAATCGAGGCCCGCGTCGGCGAGCTTGGTCTCGGGGGTGAGCTCCATGTCGGCGGTGCCGCCGTTGTCGCGGATGATGTCGCAGATGCGCTCGAAGGTGGTGGACTCAGCCATGGTGTACTCCTTTACGGTTGGTATCTTCCCGGCGCCCGTTGCGCCGTGGACAACAAGGGTGGTGGAAACGAGACAGTTGTACCGGGTCAATCTGTCTCATCCGTCTCATAGAACGCGGTCAGCTCCAGCGCATAAGGCAGGAGCCGGTGTCGAGCCCGGCGCCAAAGCCCACGAGGGCGATGAGCTCGCCCTGCTTGAGCTCGCCGTTGCGAGCGAGGGTGTCGATGGTATAGGGGATGCAGGCGCTCGAGATGTTACCCGTGTGCGCGAGCGTGCGCGCAACCTTGGTGTCGTCGAGTCCGAGCCGCGTGCTCGCTGCCGCGAGGATGCGCTCGTTGGCCTGGTGAAAGATGAAGTGGTCGATTGCAGAGACCTCGATGCCCGCCTGTTCGCAAAGGCCGTTCACGGCGTCGCAGATGGTGGTGACGCCGAATTTGAACACCTGCTGCCCCTTCATGGTGAGGGAGCAGGCCTGGGCCGTTGCACCGGCCGAGCGCGCGTCGTTCCCGTCGCGGGTCTCGTCGAATGGAGAGGTCCCCGCGACGCCGGGTACGGCGAGGGCGGTGAGATTCGGCTTGCATGCCAGGTTGATCGCGAGCGGGCTCTCGCCGCCCGCCTCCACGACGCACGCCGCCGCACCGTCGCCAAAGAGCACGCAGGTAGCGCGATCGGACCAATCGAGGATGCGTGACATCTTCTCGGCCGAGACGATAAGGGCGCGCTGGCTGCGCCCGCGAACGAAGAAGCCGTCGACGATATCGAGCGCGAAGACGAAGCCGGCGCATGCGGCAGACACGTCGAAGGCGGGGCAGTCCACGCCGAGGCCCTCGGCGATGGCGCAGGCTTCGGCGGGCATGAGATGATCACCGGAGGTCGTCGAGCACACGATGAGGTCGATGTCGGCGGCGGTGATCCCGGCCGCATCGAGCGCGCGCCGGCATGCGGCGATCGCAAGCTCGTCAAGGGTCTCCGTGGTGCAGATGCGACGCTCGCGGATGCCTGTACGGGCGGCAATCCATTCGTCTGAGGTGTCGAGAAAGCTCGAAAGCTCATCGTTGGTGACGGATCGCTGCGGCAGCGCCGAGCCCGTTCCGGTGATGTGGAAGGCCATGATCCTCCATGCTCGCGGTGCAATTCGAAGCAAGCGATGTCACGCCTGCTTATTGACGAAATGTTAATTAACGTCAACCGCTATAATGCTAGCGAAGAATTGGCTCGCACGGGGGTGCTCAGGGCGAAATTTGCGCTTCGCGGCGCTCTATTCCACGGGATGTTCACGTTTGACAAATGGTCAACGTACGCGCTCTAGCAGGTCATTTGCAGATGCTCGACGGCATGATGCCGGGGCTGTTGCCCTAGCGTGCGGTGGCTTTCTGGCTAAGCTCCGCCAGCACGGCGTCGGCGCAGCGGAGCCCGTCGGTCGCAGCGCTCATAATGCCGCCGGCGTAGCCCGCGCCCTCGCCACAAGGGTAGAGTCCGGGCGCGTCGAGTGCTGCGCAACTGCGGTCGCGCGCTACGGTTACGGGCGAGCTCGAGCGCGATTCGACGCCCGTGAGCACGGCGTCGGCCACGTTGAATCCCTTGAGTTTGCGGTCGAGCGCCGGGATGCCCAGGCGCAGCGTCTCGATGACGTGTGCGGGCAGCGCGCTGTCGAGCTCGGTCCATGTGACTCCGAGCGGGTAGGTGGGGGCGACCGCGCCCGGCCCTTCGCTCGGACGGCGCTTCAGGAAATCTCCGACGAGCTGCGCAGGAGCACGGAAGCTGCCCCCGCCGAGCTCGTAGGCGCGCTGCTCGCAGGCGCGTTGGAGCGCCACGGCGGCAAGCGGGTCGGCACCGGGAAGGTCCTGCGGGGTGATGTTTACCAGAAGGGCCGAGTTGGCGTTCTTTCCGTCGCGGGCGTAGAGGCTCGCGCCGTTCGTAACCACGCCCCCCGGTTCCGATGCTGCGGCAACCACCTGGCCGCCGGGGCACATGCAAAACGAGAACAGACTCCGCCCGTTGGGCAGATGGGCGACGAGCTTGTAGGGTGCGGCCCCGAGTGCGCGGTGGCCGGCCGCCGGCCCGTACTGCGCGCGGTCGATTGCGCTCTGCAGGTGCTCGATGCGCACGCCCATAGCGAACGTCTTGCGCTGGACGGCGAAGCCGCGGTGCAGGAGAAGCTCGAACACGTCGCGGGCGGAGTGCCCGCAGGCGAGAATGAGCTGGTTGCACGGTATGCGCTCGCGGCAAGCGCTTTCCTGGCGCGAGGCCGCCCTATCTGCCTCGGGGCGCTTACGCGAGAGGGGGTCAATGCCGCCCGCCCCGCTTTCCACGACGATGGCCGTGATGGCGCCCGCTGCGGGGCACTCTCGCTCGATGTCGACGAGCTTCGTGCGGAAGCGCACCTCGCCTCCGAGCGCGCGGATGCGCTCGACGATCCGCGTGACCACGGTGGGGAGGATGTCCGAGCCCACGTGCGGCTTGGCGTCCCAGAGAATCTCGCGGGGCGCACCGGCTTCAACGAGCGTCTCGAGGATGTAGCGATGGGCGGCGTTCTTCGTGCCCGTGTTGAGCTTTCCGTCGGAAAACGTGCCGGCACCGCCGAGCCCGAACTGAATGTTGCTCTCGGGGTCGAGCTTCGCGGTTTGGTTGAAGCGCTCGATGGCCTGGGTTCGCCTGGTTGCATCGTCGCCTCGTTCGATGAGGAGGGGCTCCAGGCCCGCCTCGGCGAGCCTGAGCGCGGCGAAGAGGCCGGCGCAGCCGGCGCCTACGACGACGGGACGCGTTCCGGGCAGGGTCGAGATGCGCGGCACGGAAACGCTCGGGTCCGGCGAGACGATGCGAACGCGGCGGCGGTCGCGCTCGGGCACGCGGGCGAGCATCGCGTTCTCATCGACTCCTTCGGCGAATCGTATGCACACCGTGAGCACGATGTGCACGTCAGACTTGCGCCTGGCGTCGATGGAGCGGCGTCGGAGCTCGATGTGGGCGAAGTAGTGGGGGAGGCAGGTGAAGAGGCGCACGGCATCGATGAGGCCTACGGCGAGGCAGCTCTGCTCGGCGGCTCCCTGCGCGAGGGTCGCGCGAATGTCAGAGATCTCGATCATGGGCTCAGCGCCTCCATTCATTTCGTCGCAAACTCGTAGGGGCGGCATGCAGGCGAGGTGCCTGCACGGCGAGGGCGTGGCGGCCTATGGTCTCGTTGCACGCGCAGCGGACCTGCCGGCGCATGCCCCAGAAATCCAAGCCCATGCTAGATTGTACCCTCCGCAATCCGCGTCCATATCAAGGGCCTCCCCGCAGGCGAAGAGCGTGCCGGCTGCTGCGGCGTTGCTCGGGTGCGTCACCGAGAGCGTAGAGAGGTCGATCGCGCTGAAGGGGATTCCCCCACGCTTAACCTGGGCGACGCCCGTCTCGGTGCGCCCGTTAGCGCGAAAGCCCAAGTGCTTGGCCGCGCGGGCGCAACCCTCGCGGGTGCCGGCGCCCAGCAAGATGACCGCCCTCCCGAGCGCGGGGGCGAGCATGCCGTCGAACCAGCGGTAAGCGCGCGGGCCCATGTCTCCGACCACGCGCTCTCGCATGCGGAAGGCGTCGGCAAGCGCCGGCTCGGGCGTATCGGGAAACAGGTCGCCCTCGATGCGGTCGCCCGCCTCGACCCGTCGCGAAAGGTTGAAGGTAACCACGCCCGAAAGGCCGTACGAGCGGAAGAGCACCTCGCCGCGTTCCCGCCAGACGAGCTCGCCGTCACGCAAGAGCGAAAGCTCGGCCTCGGCCCTGAGGCCGTCGAGGCGCGCGAGGAGGTCGGCGCCGGCACGTCCCCGGTCGTCGAGCGGCGTGCAGGAAACGGGGCAGAGCACGGGGGATTCCTCAAGGTGAGGCAGGTCGAAGAGCTGGCAGACGCCCTCGCTCGAGCCGCCGGGGGCAAGCACGACCGTTCGCGCGAACAGGGCGTGGGAGCGCTTGGGTGCAACGGAGAGCGCCTTGCGGAGCGCGCGGAGCTCGGCCTTGGCATCGCGCGCTCGGTGGGCGCGCAGCGGCCGCGTGGGCGCGAGGACGTCGAGCTTCCATGCGCCGCGTTCGGCCGTCGCCGCTTCCCGGGGCTCTTGCACCGCGCTGCCCTCCCTCCATGTAGCGCGCACGGGCTCGCAGCAGCAGATGAGCTCGACGCCCGAACGCTCGCATGCGGCGAGGAGCGCATCGCGCACCGATTCTGCGCGCTTGCTCATGGGGAAGAGGAGGTTTCCTTCGCGGCAAGTTGCCAGGCCGATCGAATGGAACCATGCGGCGAGGTCTTCTTCGGGCGTGGCGCCCATCACGGTGCGAGCCACCTCGGGGTGCCGATAATGGCCTGGATGCAGCAAGGTGTTCGAGAGGTTGCAGCGTCCGTTGCCGGTAGAGAGGATGGGGAGGCCGCAGGCCACATCGCGTTCCATGATAGCCGTCCGCGCCCCCGCGCGGGCAGCGGAGAGGGCGGCGGCGAGGCCGGATGCCCCACCGCCGATCACGATGACGTCATATGGCTCAACTTCGGTACGCGGCATGCTGCTCCTGGTTGTCATGGTTGGGGAATGGGCGAGGGCCCTTGTCGCTCGACTTCGCATCGATGCGGCGGGCGGGCGAGGCAAAGGCGCCTGCCATGGATGTCGAATACCGACAGGGGCGGCGTGTTCCGTTTGGTGTTCGCGGCTACACGGCCGGCTCTTCGTCTGCGGTTACGCCTCTGGCTCGGCGGGCTCGGCATCTGCGTCCGTGCGCACCTCGACCGCCTCGCAAACGGCGAGCGCCTCAGGAAGAAGCCCCATGGGCAGCGCGGATTCGATGGTGCCGTCGTCGCAGGCGGCTGCGAGCGCGGGGTCGATGGGAAGGCGGCCGAGGACCTTGAGGCCATAGCCCCCCGCCACCTCGTCGAGGTTGCTCTGCCCGAAGACCTCGATCTTACGGCCGCAATCCGGGCAGGTGATATAGCTCATGTTCTCGATGATGCCGAGGATCGGCACGTGCATCTTCTCGGCCATGTTCACGGCTTTGGCGACGATCATGGAGACGAGGTCCTGCGGGCTCGTGACTACGACGATGCCATCGACCGGAAGCGATTGGAACACGGTGAGCGCAACATCGCCCGTGCCCGGGGGCATGTCAACAAGGAGGTAGTCGAGCGGGCCCCAGGAGGTATCGCTCCAGAACTGGCGGATGGCACCCGCGATGACGGGCCCGCGCCAGAGCACCGGATCGGTCTCGCGCTCGAGCAGGAGATTCGAAGACATGACCTTGATGCCGGTGGCGGATATCTCGGGAAGGAGGAGCTTGCCGAGGCCGCTCGCCCGCTTGCCGCTCATGCCCATCATCTTGGGGATGGAGGGGCCGGTGATGTCGGCGTCGAGGATGCCGACCGTGTGCCCGCGGCGGCTCAGTTCGATGGCAAGCGCCCCGGTTACGAACGACTTGCCCACGCCTCTCTTGCCCGAAAGCACGGCGATGACGTGTTTCACCTCGGAAAGGCTGTTCTCCTCGAATTGCGTGGGAGCAGTCTGGCCGCCGGCGGCGGCTGCATGCTCGCAAGAAGCCATGGGACGTCCTTTCATGTAGAGCCCGGCTGCGGGCCGGGCGAACGTTTGGTATGCCCGTATTGTACCCATCATGCACGTGCCGAACGGCGCTCACTGAACGTCGTCGTTTCTCACCATGACGTTCGGGTGGAAAAGTGGAGGTATTAAATTGTATGTTTTGCGATTTCCTGCCTGAAAATGAAGTGAGACAGATTGACCCGGCACAACTGTCTCATGTGTGGCAGGCTCCCCTGGCGCCGCTGCAGCGTTTTCGGAGGGGTGTCATGCTAGGTATTCCTCGAGCGTGATGCCCTTCTCGTAGATGGCGGTTGCGGCCTCCTCTCCCACGTAGCGGTAGTGCCAGGGTTCGTGCGAGATGCCGGTGATCGACGACTTCTCCGGCGGGTAGCGCTGTATGAAGCCGTATTCGTGCGCATGCTCGGCGAGCCAGTCGTACATGCCCGTATCGCCGTTCTCGTCGTTGATATCTACGGCGAGGCCAAGCTCGTGTTCGCTCGTGCCGGGTAGCGCGACCCAGTCGAGCGCTGCGTCGCGGGCGCGTTCCGGCGAGAGACCCTCGGCTTCGTATTCTTTGATGCGGTTGTCGAGAATCGCCTGCTGCGTTTCGCGCGTGCGAAAGCCCGACCTTACGAAGGGGTGGTAGCCGGCGGCGGCGCAGGCGTCGAGCATCTGGGTGAGGGGATCGGCGATGCGCGCGTCCACGGTCTCGCCGCCGGGCATCTCGGCCGTCTGGATGGAGAAGTCTTCGGGCAAGGGATGCGTGCTGTTGACAAGGACGAGGTGCCAGGGCTGCTTGCCCGTAGCTGCTTGCGGAGCGATGGTGCTTGCGGGCGCGCCGGCGAGCGAGCCGATGCCGTGCACCGCCAGCGCAATGGCCCCGATGAAGAGCGCTAGGGCGAGAAGGGCGGAAAGGCGCCTGCGTGGCATGCGTGTCATGGTCAGATCCTTTCTGGCCCGCGGTCCATTCCGGTCATTTTGGGACGTGTCTAAAATGGACCACTGGGTCATTTTGGGACGGGTACAAAATGAACCACGGCTGTCAAACGGCTGGGCTGATGTGCTCAACCGTACGCGCTCGCCTCCTTGTCCTTCCTATAGCGAATCCTTACCTTTGCCCGATCAAACCTTATGCAAACCTTATCTCTCGGCGTCGGCCCGCGCGCCGCGTGCCCGTGCTGATACCATCGAGGCATGGAGGTTTCGCAGAACATACTCGTGGTGGACGACGACCCCATGATCGTCGAGCTCGTGGCCGACACCCTCGGCACGGCGGGAATGCGCGTGGTGCCTTGCACAAACTCGCTCGAGGCACTCGGCATCCTCGACCGGGGCGGCATCGATTTGGTCATTCTCGATGTCATGATGCCGGGGATCGATGGCTTCGAGCTTTGTTGCCGGCTGCGGGGGCGCTCGCGCGTGCCGGTGATCTTCCTTTCCGCCAAGGGCGAGGAGGCCGATAAGGTCGTGGGCCTCATGAGCGGGGCGGACGACTACGTGACCAAGCCGTTCCTTCCGCGCGAGCTCGTTGCGCGGGTGAAGTCGTGCCTGCGCCGCGCGTCGTATGCGGCAGAGGATGCGGCTGGCGCGCGCGAGGCCCTGCTTGCCTGTCGCGGCCTCGAGGTCGACCGGGCGGGGCATGTTGCGAGGCTTCATGGCGAGGATCTCGCGCTCACGCCGAAGGAGTTCGACGTGCTCGCGCTTTTGCTCGCAGCGGGCGGTAGGCCCGTTTCGACGCGCGACCTCTACGAGGCGGTGTGGGGCGAGTGCTACCTTGCGGCGAGTGCGAACTCAGTGATGGTGCATATTCGGCATCTGCGCGCCAAGCTTGCCGAAATCGACTCCGACCAGGTGTTTATCGAGACGGTGTGGGGCGTAGGCTACAAGATCGCGCCGTAGGGGCGCCGGCCGCTGGCGAGAGGCGGAGAGGGGCCGCCCCACCCGGCAGTGTTCCGGGCCCAGCGCCAGTGAGGAGAACCTTATGAAAACCATGCAGGGAATCGAGTACCGAAGGCGGGCCGTGGCGGGCGCATTCGCGCGCATGGCCGCTTATACGCTTGCGTTCGTGCTGCTCGTTGCTGCGGCGCGCGTGCTCGCGTGGCCGACCCTTGCGGGATGGATAGCCGACGCGACCTCGGTGTGGATTGAGGTTCCGGCCGATTCCGTCGACCTCTACCGCATGCTCGGTTATCAGGAGGGCTCGCTGGTCAACGGCAACCCGCAGTTCCGCGATCTGGCGGACTACCGGTTCGTGACGGGCATCATCAAGGGGCCGGTGCTCTGGTTGGTCTACGCGATAGGTCTCGCAGCGGTGGGGCTCTGGTGCGCCGCGCGCTCGGCGCGCGGGGTTGATGCGCTCATGGCGGCGCTCGAGCAGGCGGCTGCGGGCGGGAAGCCGGAGCTTCCGGGCGGATTCGATGGCGCCCGCGCTGCGTTCGCGCGCCTTGCCGAGCGCGAGCAGGCGCAGGCGCGTGCGGCAACCTATGCCGAGGCCCGCAAAAACGAGCTCGTGGCGTATCTTGCTCATGACATCAAGACGCCCTTGACCTCGGTCGTAGGCTACCTGGCGTTGCTTGCCGAGGAGCCTGGGCTGCCGGCGGCTCGTCGCGAGCGCTACGCGCGCTCGGCGCTCGAGAAAGCGCAGCGCCTCGACGGCATGATGGACGAGTTCTTCGAGATTACCCGCTATAACTTGGGCGCCATTCCCATCGAGCGCGAAACCACAGATGTGGCGCTTTTGGTGGAGCAGGTGGCGGACGAACTCTATCCAGCGGCAATGGAGCGCGGCGTTCGGATCGAGGTGGAGGTCCCGGAGGGCCTGAGCGCGTTCATCGACCCTGAGAAGATGGCGCGCGTGATGGGGAACCTCCTCAAGAACGGGATCGCCTACGCCGAAGCGGGCACGGCGGTCGTGTGCCGCGCGCGTGTGGATGAGGCCGCGGGCGATGCCACCGCTGCAAGCGAGGGCGGTGCGGCAGGCGATGTTATTGCTGCCGGCGGGTCCAACGCGGCGGGCAGGGGCAGCGCGGCGGGCGATGCCGCCGTGGAGGGAGCGCGGCTCGTGCTCACGGTCGAGGATACCGGCAAGGAAATCTCGGCAGCGCATCTCGACCGCATCTTCGATAAGTTCTACCGCGAAGATGGGGCGCGGAGCGGCAAGGGCGCTGGGCTCGGGCTGGCCATCGCACGCGAGATTATCGAGGGCCATGGCGGCGCCATCGATGCCTCGAGCGAGCGCGGCGTCACCACCTTTACCGTCCGCGTGCCCGCGTAGCGTCACCCTTGCCCCGTTTTTAACGTTCGCCGCTGCTATATCGAGCTTCGGGCATAAAATCTAAGAAAAGAGGGGGTATAAAAAATTTTCTACGATTTCCTGCCCGAAAATGAAGTGAGACAGTTTGACCCGGCACAACTGTCTCATTGCGGGGTGGGGGCGGGGCGAGCGGGCGCAATCCATCCCGTGCGGAAGCCGCATCGAACAAGGCTTGGACAAACCGTGACGCCCGCACAACGCGAACAGGCGTGCGCTGCCGTGCGCTAGAATCGGAGGCTGCGAAACACAGAACGGGGGAGCACATGTCCGATTCATCTATCGTCATCCGCGGCGCCCGCGAACATAATCTCAAGAACGTCGATGTCGAGATTCCGCGCGACAAGCTCGTCGTGATCACGGGGCTTTCGGGTTCGGGCAAATCGAGCCTCGCATTCGACACCATCTATGCCGAGGGTCAACGCCGCTACGTGGAGAGCCTTTCCAGTTACGCGCGCCAGTTCCTGGGGCAGATGGACAAGCCGGACCTCGATTCCATCGATGGCCTGAGCCCGGCCGTGTCCATCGATCAGAAGACCACCTCCAAGAATCCGCGCTCCACGGTGGGAACGGTTACGGAAATCTATGACTACCTGCGCCTGCTCTTCGCGCGCATCGGTACGCCGCACTGCCCCGAATGCGGCCGCGAGATCGAGCGCCAGACCACCGACCAGGTAGCGGACAAGATTCTGGAACAGGGCATGGGGCGGCGCGCCTTCATGCTCGCGCCCGTGGTGACCGACCGCAAGGGTGAGTTCGCCAAGCTCCTCGAAGACCTGCGCGGCGAAGGCTTCTCACGCGTGCGCATCGACGGCGAGGTCCGCTCCCTCGACGACCCCATCGAACTCGATAAGAAGTTCCGGCATACCATCGAGGTCGTGGTCGACCGCATCGTGATTCGCGAGGGGAGCACGGGGCGCATTGCCGAGGCTGTCGAGCAGGCTACGGCGCTCGCCCACGGCCGCGTGGGGGTCTACCTGCTGCCCGATCGCGACGCTCCGGAAGGCACGGAGGGCGAGCTCCTCATGTACTCCCTTGCGCTCGCGTGCCCGGAACATGGGCATTCCATCGACGACCTGCAGCCGCGCGATTTCTCGTTCAACGCCCCCTATGGCGCTTGCCCCGAGTGCGACGGTCTCGGTTTCAAGAAGGTCGTGGACGCCGAGGCGCTTATCGAGGATCCGTGCCTTTCCATCGAGGAGGGGGTGTTCGGAAGCTTCTTCGGCAAGTCGAACTATTACCCTCAAATCTTCCGCGCACTCGCCAAGCACCTCAAGGTCGACCCCTCCACGCCTTGGCGCGACCTGCCGAAGCGCGTGCAGAAGGTGTTCCTCGACGGCTTGGGCGACAAGAAGATGCGCGTGGACTATCACACGCAGGACGGCCGCGATACGCATTGGTTCACCAAGTATTCCGGTGTGCGCAACATCCTCTACGAGCGCTATGTCGAGACCACGAACGAGAACACCAAGGCGCGGCTCGAGCGCTACATCCGCGAGGAGCCCTGCTCGGCCTGCCACGGCGCGCGCCTGCGCCCGGAGATGCTCGCCGTCACGGTAGGGGGAAAGTCGATCTTTGATGTCTGCTGCCTCTCGTGTCGCGAGTCGCTCGCGTTCTTCGAAGGGCTCGAGCTCACCGAGCGCCAGCAGTTCATCGGCGGGCGCATCGTGAAGGAGATTCTCGAGCGCCTACGCTTCCTGGTGGACGTGGGCCTCGATTACCTCACGCTTGACCGCGCTTCCGCCACGCTCTCCGGTGGCGAGGCGCAGCGCATCCGCCTTGCCACGCAGATCGGCGCCGGTCTCATGGGCGTCCTGTACATTCTGGACGAGCCTTCGATCGGCTTGCATCAACGAGATAACGAGCGGCTCATCGGAACGCTTGAACGCCTTCGCGACCTGGGCAATACCGTCATCGTGGTCGAGCACGACGAGGACACCATCCGCGCTGCGGATTTCGTGATCGATATGGGCCCCGGGGCGGGAGAGCACGGTGGCGAGGTCGTGTACGCGGGTACCCCGGAGGAGATCATGGCGTGCCCCCGCTCGCTCACCGGCGCCTACCTTACGGGCCGGAGCATGATTCGCCTGCCGGAGCAGCGGCGCAAACCCAAGCGCGGCTGCCTTAAGATCACCGGGGCGAGCGCCAACAACCTCAAGAACGTGACGGCGAAGATCGAGTTCGGCACCTTCACCGTGGTGACGGGCGTCTCTGGCTCGGGCAAGAGCTCGCTTGTTACCGATACGCTGGCACCGGCGCTCACCAACGCCATCCATCATTCCACGCGCCTTGTGGGGCCGTACAAGAAGCTCGAGGGGCTCGACCAGATCGATAAGGTCATCGATATCGACCAATCGCCCATCGGGCGCACGCCGCGCTCCAACCCTGCCACCTATATTGGGCTCTGGGACGACCTGCGGGCGCTCTTCGCGAGCGTTCCGGAGTCTAAGGCGCGCGGCTACAGCCCCGGGCGCTTCAGCTTCAACGTGCCGGGAGGCCGCTGCGAGGCCTGCAAGGGCGACGGCCAGATCAAGATCGAGATGCACTTCCTTCCGGACATCTACGTGCCCTGCGAAGTCTGCGGGGGCAAGCGCTATAACCGCGAGACGCTCGAGGTGACCTACCGCGGCAAATCCATCTCGGACGTGCTCGATATGAGCGTGACCGAGGCGCTCGCGTTCTTTGGCAACATTCCGCAGATCAAGCGAAAGCTGCAGACGCTCTACGATGTGGGCTTGGGCTACGTACGCTTGGGGCAGTCCGCTACGACGCTCTCTGGCGGCGAGGCGCAGCGCGTGAAGCTCGCCAAGGAGCTGCACCGCCGCCAGACCGGCAAGACGTTCTACATCTTGGATGAGCCCACTACAGGCCTGCACTTCGAGGACGTGCGGCAGCTGGTAGACGTGTTGCAGCGGCTCGTGGACGCGGGCAACACGGTGCTGGTGATCGAGCATAACCTCGACGTGATCAAGGTGGCCGACCGCATCATCGACCTCGGCCCCGAGGGCGGCTCCGGCGGCGGCACCATCGTGGTGAGCGGCACGCCCGAGCAGGTGGCCGCCTGTCCCGAGAGCTATACCGGGCGCTTCCTCGCTCCCATCTTGGAGCGCGATAGGAAGCGGCAATCGTGATCCATTTTGGGACGGGGTCATTTTGGATCATTTGAATCGCTCGGTTCTGCGCATTCCGGCGTAGGAACGCTGTTTTGCGGAGAGTCTGCGCTTCGTTCTGTTGTTGACGATTCGCGGCGCAGAACCGAGCGAGCGCGCAATACGACCCCACTCCAAATCGCACGCTCAAGGTAAAATTCCCTCTGTCCTAATTTTGCATGGAGGGGAGAGCAGGGCGTGGCCAAGCGCGAGAAGCTTCAGAAGACGAACGCGATGCGCGAGCTGGAACGTGCCGGCATCGCGTTCGACGTGCGCACGTACGAGGTCGATGAGAACGACCTCTCCGGCGTGCACGTGGCCGAGCAGTTGGGCGAGGAGCCGGGCCAGGGCTTCAAGACGCTCGTGTGCGAGACGGCATCGGGCGGGCACGCGGTCTGCTGCATTCCCGTGGCGGAAGAGCTCGACCTCAAGGCGGCAGCACGCGCGCTCGGCGAGAAGTCGCTCGTCATGATGCACGTGCGCGACCTCGTACCGGTGACCGGCTATATGCGCGGCGGATGCTCGCCCGTGGGCATGAAGAAGCGGTTTCCCACGGTCATCGACGAGACCTGCGAGCTGTGGGACCAGATTTTCATTTCGGGCGGGCGGCGCGGCATCCAGCTCGTGATCGCGCCTACCGACCTCGTGAGCTTCGTCGGAGCGACGGTGGCGGCCATCACGCGGTAGGGAGCGACTAGAGAATTCGATCTCTGCGGCTCGCGATTGCTGCTCCGTGCTGTTGCACGGAGCTTGCGCTACCTCCGCCCCGTGAGGCGCCTGAGCGCGCGCTTGCCGCTATCCACGAGCTCGACCGCAGTGGGGTTTCCGAGCACCGTGCCCGCGACAACAACCGCAACCAGTGCGGGAACACCGGCGATCACGCAGTTGACGACCGAGCGCATGGCTCCGATTGCGGGATTGAACCCGCCAACCAGCCAGAGCAGCGCACCGCCGACGATGGCTCCCGCGATGCCTCCGATCAATGCCTGCAGCTGCCCCTTGACGATGCCGCGCAGGCCGATGCGGCCCAAGCGCTTACGCATGACGACGAACGTGACGATGACCAGCGTTCCCTGGTAAGCGAGGCTGGAGAGCGCGACGGCGGGCAGCCCGAAGATCGGCGTGAACACCACGCAGATGAGCGCTTGTCCCACGCTGCCCAGCACGGCGGAAACGGCGAAATAGCTCATGCGCCCCATCGAGCTCGATGCTTTCTGCAGGTAGCCGGCGAGTCCCCAGAACGTGAGGGTCGGCGCGCACCACGAAAGGTAGTTCGCGGTCATGAGAATGTCGTCCGTGGTCATCGAGCCCGCAAGCACGCATGAGAGCGGGATGGAGAACACGATGAGCAGCAGGGTGCACGGAATGAGGTAGAAGCTGATGGAATTGGTACCGTCTGCGAGGTCGCGCCGGAACGAGTCGAGGTCGCCGGTGGCGTAGCTTTCCGTGAGCTCGGTGTAGAGCGCGGTGGAAAGCGGCGTCGAAAAGACCGAGTACGGAAGCGCGTACCACACCTGCGCATAGTACATGATGGACGAGGCCGCTGCCGAGATGGACAGCGCGTAGCTCGTCTGAATCGACGATGTGATGAACGTGGTGATGGTGACGGCGAGCATGGGGACGCCGATGGAAAGGGTGTCCTTGAGGCGAGGGTCGTGGAGGTCTACCTTGAAGCGGAAGCGAACACCGCGGCGGAGCGCCGGCACAATCTGGACGCCGACCTGGAACACCACGCCGAGCACGTTGCCGATTGCGAGAACGATGAGCCCGAGCTCTTGGTTCACCGGCATAAGGACCGTGTAGATGCCGAAGGACGCGGCCACGATGATGTTGTTCAGTGTGGGCGCGAAGTTGCTCCAGAAATACTCTCGGTCAGCGTTGTTGATGCCGGTGAAGATGCCCGAAAGCGGGTAGAGCAGGAACTCGACGGCGAAGATGCGGAAGAACCATACTGCGAGGTCGGCGTCGAAGTCGCTGGTCGCGTTGAACGATTGCAGCCATACGAGCTGCGGGGCGAAGATGATGGAAAGCGCGACGATTACGGCGAGTGCGAGCCCGACAATGCTCAGGAGGTTGGAGACGTAGTCGTTGCCGTTCTCTTGCCCGCCGCGCTTGCGCGCCTGGACGTAGACGGGCATGAACCCGGTGACGATGAGGCCGCCGGCAACAAGGCCGTACAGCTGTGTGAGCAGGTTGTTCGAAAGCGTGTAGCAGCTCGAGATGATGGTCGCGCCCACGGCGAACGCCTGCGCCCACGTGCGCAGGAAGCCCGTCAGGCGGGAGAGGATCACGAGCACGCTCATCATGCGCGTGCTGCGCCCGATATCCGACCGAGTGGCAGTCGTCGTGGCCGAATTCGCGGGTTCCGCTTGGGCGCTCCGTATATGCTTGGGCTGGTGGGCGCTCGCGTTCGAGGTGGCGTTGTTTGAATGCTTCATGCCGATCCTTTGCGCAGGTCGCTGGGGGCTCAGCGACGGCGTTTCAAGCTAAGCCGCCATTCTAGCACGCGCGCGGCGCGTCGATGGCATCTCCAGATTTAGCGCGCGGGCTTCGCGGCTCTCGGCTGGGTATTCTGTGTAGGCGCGGCCAGGTGCGAGAGCATAGGTATACTTGCAAGCTGTTGCTTGCGTTCAAAACACCTCGGAGGCGGTTTATGCCCAGCTCAACCACGTTTTCGCCCATCGAGCGGCGTGACGACTTCATCCCGGTCATCGTTGGTGGCGATCTTGGTGCCTATGCGGTTGGTCGAGAGTTCTATGAGGCGTTCGGCGTTCGGTCCTACTGCATCGCCCCCGCGCCGATCAGCGCCATCTCGCGCTCCGCGATCTTCGACGTTGTTCCGCTGCGTAAGATGGATGCCGGGCACATCCGCGAGACGATTTGCGACCTTGCTCGCGCGGCGGGCGGCAAGCGCCTATTCGTGACGAGCAATATGGATATGCATGTCGAGAACATCGCGCGCATCCGCGACAGCCTGCCGCAGGGCGTCGTCGTGCTCGCTGCTCCGCTCGATGCGATACACGCCGTTGATACCAAGGAATCGTTCGCGCGTCTCGCGGCAGAGCACGGCGTTCGTCTGCCCAAGACGGTGAACGTCTCGCTCGCCGGCGACGCGCCCGTCGAGCCCTGGCCCGACGCCTTCCCGGTCATCGTCAAGGCTTCCTCGTCCGTTGAATATGTGCCGGCGCGGCGCAAAGGGTTCGACAAGGTCTATCTACTCCAATCCCAGTCCGAGGTCGACGACCTCTTCCGGCGCCTTCGCGAGGTTGGCTTCTCGGGCACGATGCTTATGCAGCAGCCGGTCTTTGGCGACGACACCTTCAAGCGCTCGCTCACCGTCTACATCGACCGGCGTGGCGAGCTCGTGCTCGATACGGGCGCGCAAGTGCTGCTCGAGGATCACAAGCCCGACATGATCGGCAACCCCGTGACCATGGTCACGCGCGACCTCTCCGCGTTCTCGCAGGGAGCGGTCGAGCTGCTGCGCTCGGTGGACTGGCATGGACCGGCGAACTTCGACCTCAAGGTAGACGAGCGCACGGGCGAGCTTTTCGTCTTCGAGTGCAACCCGCGCTTGGGAAGGAACTCGTATTACGTATCCGCTTCGGCGGTGAACCCCATGTGGCTTGGTGTGAAGGACCTGCTCGACGAGGAGGACCTGCCGCTCTTCACGCACCGCGAGACGGCGCTCTACTCCGTGGTGCCCCTGCGTCTCGCGCTGCGCTATCTTTCGGGCGATCTTGCTAGCGAGGCGCGCTCCCTGATTCGCGCCGGTAGGGCAGTGAATCCCACGAAGGCACCCTTCGAACACGACCTGCGCCGCAACCTTACGGAGGCGGCCATCGGCCTCAACTACTATCGCAAGTTCGCGAAGTACTACCCCCGCATCAACGCGACGGGTATCTAGCGGGAGGCCCCGTGTTCCAGCGTGATGGGTGTCTAGCGGCTGAGCCCATGCTCCAGCGTGACGGGTATCTAGAGGAAGCGCCCGTGCTTGAGCGGGCGGACGGCGCCACGCGAATTGGAGAACGGCTCCGTGCGAATGAGCACGCGGCGCCGTGAGCGAATCGGCGGCCGTTCCGTGCGAATCTTGCCGCGCGCATCTTAAGCAGTGTGCCCATCGTTTGAAGCTTGGGCGCGGCGGTGGCGTGCGCGGCGCATGGTTGGTATAGTGAACAGGTCTTGCGATTGAGAGGACTGATGATATGCAGCTCAAACGTGCCAGAATCGCTGTAACGCTGTTCGCCTCCGCGTCGCTCGCGCTGAGCGGCGTGCCGGCTACTGCCTTTGCGGACGATCCTGCGGACCTTCAGTCGAAGGTCAACGACGCGTACAGCACGCTTATGACATATTCCAACGAGCTCGAGGCGGCAAATAACGAGCTCTACCAGCTCCAGTCCGACCTTGAGTCGGTGCAGGCCGAGATTCAGCAGACCGAGGCTGATATCGAGGAGAAGCAGCAGGAGCTGGAGCAGGGCCAGGCCGAGCTTTCGCAGCGCCTTGCCGAGACCTACAAGCAGAACAGCTCCAACAGCACGCTTTCCGTGGTGCTCGGCGCTTCCGATTTCGAGGAACTGCTTTCTCGCGTCTACTATGCGAATAGCATGGCCAACCGCGACGCCGAGCTCATCGATCAGGTGAAGCAGACGCAGCAGGAGCTCGAGCAGAAGAAGAGCGACCTTGCGACGCAGGAGCAAGAGCAGCAGCAGCTGGTGAGCGATCAGCAGCAGAAGACCGAGGATATCCAGTCGAAGGTTTCCGAGCAGCAGTCGTATTACAACAGCCTTGATAGCGAGCTCCAGACCGCTCTGGCCGAGGAGGCGGCGCGTGCCGCTGCCGAGCAGGCTGCAGCCGAGGAGGCCGCCAACAACAACCAGGGCGGCGGCAGCGATAACGGCAATTCGAATAACGACAACGGCGGATCTGACGACAACGGGGGCTCCAACGACAACGGCGGTGGCTCCAACAACGGAGGATCCAATAACAACGGCGGCTCCAGCAACAACGGTGGATCCAGCGGCGGTGGCGGCTCGAACAACAACACCGATTCCGGTAATGCTCCGTCAAGCGTCGTAGATATCGCGCTGGCGCAGGTTGGCAAGCCGTATATCTTCGGCACCGAGGGCCCCGACACGTTCGATTGCTCCGGCCTGGTGCAGTACAGCTACAAGCAGGTCGGCATTTCGCTTCCGCATTCTTCGCAGGCTCAGTGCGATCTTGTGAAAAATAAGGGCCATCTGGTCACGAATACTTCCTACCTCTCGCCTGGCGACCTCGTGTTCTGGGGTTATGGCGGCAGCAGCTCAAGCATCTACCACGTCGGCATCTATATCGGTGGCGGCCGCTACGTGCATGCATCGTCGCCCGGCGTTGGCGTCATCAGGAGCAGCCTCAGCTCGAATTCCCGCAACTTCGTTGGTGGCGGCTCGCCGGTATAGCAAGCAGCCCTCCAGGGCGGAGCGACGCGCTCTATAGCAACGGCCCGCAGCGTGGAAACACGTTGCGGGCCGTTTTTCATCGGGCGAGGCGGCGGGACCGCATGGAAGGTGCCATGGACGCAGGGCGCAAGCGGGAGGGCGGCGCCTAGGCCGCGAGCGCGAATCATCCCGCGACGCCTCGCTCATGGGTTCGAGTCGCCCCGCGACACCCCGCTCGCAGGGCACAAGCGGGCAAGCGCCGCTTCCGCGTACGGCTAGAACGAGGTGTTCGTGGGCTCAGGATAGTAGCGCTTGAATTTGCGCACCTGGTTCCACTCGGTGAGGAGCACATCGGCCACGCGCCTGATGCTGCGGTCCTTGTCGTAGCGCTGCGGGTCAAAGACCTTTCTCTCACGGACAAGCCGCTCCATGCGTGCTCGCAGCTGTTCGTCGCGCACATAATGACGCAGCAGTCGCAGGGGAACGAGGGTATAGAGAATCTCGTTTTCGGCGCGCATGGGCTCAAGCGCTCGTCTGCGCACGAGATCTTCGACGCACGCGCGCATTGGGTTCACCCCCGCGGCGCACACATAGTACGAGTTCCGTCCGATGCGCGGGTTGACCTCAAGGAACAGCATGCGGCCGGTCTTGGGGTCGCGTTTGACGTCGAAGTTTGCGTAGCCGCGGTAGCCCACCGCGCAGAGCATCTCCGCACAGCGCTGCCACACCTCGGGCATCGAGGTCGTAATCATGGCCACAGGGTTGCCGAGCATCGAGGGCGCGTGGTCCTCGAGCAGCACGTTCGCCCCGCCAAAGAGGGTGGGCCTACCGTTGCTGTCGATATAGAGGGTCACGCTGTCCATGTAGGTATCATCGCCGCCGATGAGCTCTTGGACGATGAACGTTCCGGCAAAGCCGGCGGCCCGCAGGTCGCGCCAGAGTTCATCGAGCTGTGCCTGGCGTTCGATGAAGTAGACCTTTTTGAATCCACGGCTCATGTATCCAGCATACTCGGGCGAGAATGCTGGCTTTGCGACCACGGGGAAGGGGAGTTCGCACGCTGCGATCGCGTCAGTGCCGGCGAGTCGCACGGTTTCCGATGCGGGTGCGTCCAGCCCGTGCTCGCGGCATAGCTCGGCAAAACGGTCCTTGTGCGAGACTTGATCGATGACGTCGCGCGAGGGCGTGGGCGTGCGCACGTATGGCAGGGCGTCTCGCACGGCGAGCACGGCGGGGATGCATGCCTCGGAGTTCGTGAGAAAGAGGATCGTGCGCGCGGGATCCTCTTCATGAATGCGTTCGACGGCGGCTATGACCTCGTCTGGTTCGAGCGAGTCGAGGGGGACATGGCGAAAGATGGAAGAGTGCAGGATAGCGCCGATGGGCTGCTTGACCAAGCAGATAGAGGTGCAACCGTAGGCCTCGTGAAACTCACGGCCAAGCGCGTAGGCACCGATATCGCCGCCGAGGATGACGGGAACAAAATCACGAGCTGGGATAGTTGATGGGGAGGGCATAGGACTCCTTGAGGGGGCGCTTTGCTCGCGGTGCCCGCGGGCGCCGGAGTGCGCTTCGTAGGATCGAAGACGGAGCACCCATCATAGCATAGGGGCATCGTGGCGGACGGTTGCTGCGGCTGGCTGCCGCTTCCGGTTGCTCCCGCCCCGGCGGGTCGCTGCACGTTGTTCCCATCCCGGTGAATCGCTCAAGGCTGCTGCGACCCCGGTTGCGTCGCGCCCCAGCGATTCGCCGCAGGCTGCTGTCTCCGACTGCGCCGTGTCCTGGCGGCACCTGGTCGCTTGCGCCCCGACGGACCACGGGGAAGTCAACTTGCATGCCGAATTACGCAACAAGGAGCATTTTTCGTTGTCTTATTGCGTAAATCGGCATGCAAGTTTACCTTGTCGATTTTTCGCCCGAGTTTCCCCCGCGACACGGGTGCGCATGCCAAGAGGGGCGCGCAGCGTCGTTTGCCGGCCATCACCTCGGCGCCGGCGGATAGCAGCGGCGATGCCCGTCGCAAGCTGGGAACGCCAGGCCGACGTGCTCCGGTGCCCAAATGCCAGATGCCTTCCACGATTCTGTTATTTTGCTGCCGCGGAACGGCCTGCAGCTGCTCCGGGGCCAAAGGGCGTAGGATGGAGGGTCGTAAGAAATGCCGTACAAGACGACGCCTGCGCGACCCATCTGCGCGGGAGAGCAGGGAGTGAATGGGACGATGGTGGTACGTGAGCTTTCTCGCGAGGCATACGAGCAGGTATTGAGCACGTGTACGGCGCCCGTGCCCGTCGAGCAGCTGCCCGTATGGCTCGACTACCAAAAGACCATCGAGGGCCGCTCTCCGTGGGGTTACTGCTCGGTCGAGAGCGACGGCCAGGTCATCGCGGCCGTGGCGTTCTCCCAGTTCGAAACCCATGGCTATCGCTTCTTGCGCGCACCGCACGGCCCCGTGTGGATCGTTGACCGTACGCCCGAGCTCGAGCGCGCGGTCCTCGAGGCGATTTCGGCCTACGTGCGAGGACGCGACCGCAAGCAGGTGTTCATGCGCATGGCGGTCGAGACCCCCTGCGACCTTGCGTGCCCGGTGCTTTCGACCTTGCCCTACGACACCACCGTCGTGATCGACCTCACCGGCGGAGACGACGAGATCCTTGCCCGCATGAAGCCGCGCGGTCGCCGCGACGTGCGCAAGGCGCTGCGCGAATGCCCCGCTCAGATGGCGGACGAGACCGCCCGCGCCGCCGAGAATTTCAGCGAGTATTACCAGGTCATGTGCGAGACGGGCTCGCGCGACGGTTTTGCGCCCGCGCCCTGTGCTGATTATCAGAACATGGTGCGCATCTTGGGCGCCGAGCATTGCCGCGTGCTCGCGGCGCGCGTGGACGGCAAGGTCGTCGCGTGGAGCTTGCTCACCATCTCGGGTGCGCTCGCCACCCGCTACTATGCGGCAACGGCTATCGGCAGCGGTAGGCTGCGCGTGGCCGATGCCCTGCTGTTCTTCGAGTGCCAGCAGGCTGCTGAGCTTGGATGCACCGCGTACGACCTTATGGCCATCGGCAGCGATTTCCAGCCCGAGCTCAAGAACCTCAACGAATTCAAGACCAAGTTCGCCAAGGAGGGCGTGCGCGCCGTTGCCCCCGATCGCGATGTGCCGCTCAAGAAGGCGTTCTATACCGCGCTCATCAAGGCCCGCGGGTTGCGCTCGGCGATCCGGAAGGCCCGGTAGCGCATGGCGGAGGCCGATGCCCTGCACGACCATCTCGCTCGCCTCGCTGCGGAGGTCGATCATGTTCCCACGGACCCGGGGTGCTATCTCTGGAAAGATGCCTCGGGCACGGTCATCTATGTTGGTAAGGCAAAAAACCTGCGCGCGCGCATGCGCCAGTATGTGACCCTGACCGACGACCGCGCCAAGATTCCCCTCATGATGCAGCTCGTGGAGAGCTTCGATTACCTGGTCGTGGATACCGAGCACGAGGCGCTCGTCTTGGAGCGCGAGCTCATCGGCCAGTATCGGCCCTACTTCAACGTCGACTTCAAAGACGATAAGAGCTACCCCTTCATCGCCATCACCAAAGGCGATGTGTACCCCGCCATCAAGTACACACGCGAGAAGCACAAGCCCGGCACGCGCTATTTTGGCCCGTATACCGATAGCCGTGCCGCGCGCGAGACCATCGACACGATCCGCAAGGTTATTCCTATCTGCATCGCGACCTGCGCGGAGTGGAAGCGCACACGACGGCTCATCGAGGCGCACGAAGACGAGAGCGACGTGATCAACCTCGTGTGCGCGCAGCATGGACGCCCGTGCTTCGATTACCACGTTGGGCGCGGCCCCGGCGCCTGCGTGGGCGCCATAACGCCGCAGGATTACGCTGACAATGTGAGGCGCGTCGAGCGGTTCCTCTCGGGCCGCCGGCGCGAGGTGGTCGATGAGCTTTCCAGCGAGATGGGGCGTGCCGCCGAGGAGCTCGATTTCGAGCGCGCGGGTCGCATCAAGCGGCGGCTCGAGGTCATCAACGGGCTCGATGATCGCCAGCAGGTGGTTTTTCCCTCGCGCGTCGACATCGATGTGGTCGGGTTCTTCCGCGAGGAGACCATCGCGGGGGCTTGCGTCTTCGTGGTGCGCGACGGCCGAACGCAGCGAAGCTGCGAATTCATCCTGGACAAGGGGCTCGACGTATCGGAGGAGGAGCTCGTCGGAGGCTTCATCAAGCGCTACTACGATGAGACCTCGGATATTCCCTCCGAGGTGAACGTGGCATGCGAGCTTGCGGACGCCGAGCTCATCGGGGCATGGCTTACCGAGAGGCGGGGCCGCGTGTGCCGCGTGCATCGCCCGCAGCGTGGCGAGAAGCATCGTCTGCTCGAGACTGCTGAGCGAAACGCCCGGCATGCGCTCATGCGCTACATGATGCGCACCGGGTATGCCGACGACCGCACCAATCAGGCGCTTCTGCAGCTGGAGAGCGCTCTTGCGCTGCCGGCGCCGCCCCTGCGCATCGAGTGCTTCGATATCTCGACCATCCATGGCGCCTTCACCGTGGCGTCGATGGTGGTCTTCACCAACGGCAAGCCCGATAAGTCGCAATACCGGCGGTTCAAGATTCGCAGCATCACGGGCGAGGCGAACGATTTCCTCTCCATGCAGGAGGTGCTGGGGCGCAGGTACGCCCCCGAGCGCATGGCAGACGAGCGCTTCGGCGCGCGTCCCGATCTGCTCGTGGTCGATGGCGGCAAGCCGCAGCTTACGGCGGCGCTCACGCAGCTCGAAGGGCTGGGCCTCGATATTCCCGTCTGCGGTCTTGCCAAAGCCGATGAGGAGGTGTTCGTCCCCTGGGACGAGACGCCCGTGGTTTTGCCCAACGGTTCTGCCTCGCTCTACCTCATCAAACAGGTGCGCGACGAGGCGCACCGCTTCGCGATCACCTTCCATCGAGAGTTGCGCGGCAAGGCCATGACCGTTTCCGTGCTCGACGAGGTCGAGGGCGTGGGGCCCACGCGCAAGCGGGCCATCATGCGGCACTTTGGTTCCATGAAGAAGCTCCGCGCGGCGAGCGCAGACGAGATCGCGGCCGTGAAGGGAGTGCCGCGGCATGTGGCGGAGGACGTGTACCGAACGCTTCGCGCTTGGGATGCCGAGCGAGAGGCCGGGCGCGCGGATGACCGCTCCGGCAAGCATGCAGGCGACCGCGCGGGCTCTGGCTCCTGACATTGGTACGTGCAGGCACAACATCGCATGAAAGGGGACGCCGTGTCTATTCACCCGCTCATCCAGTCACTTAAGGGAACGCTGATCGTGAGCGTTCAGGCATATCCGGGCGAGCCGCTCCGCACGCCGGAGGCTATGGCCCTCATGGCGCGCGCGTGCGAGCTTGGTGGGGCTGCGGCCATTCGTTGCCAGGGGCTTGCCGATATCTCGGCGATAAAAGGGCGTGTCGAGGTGCCGGTCATCGGATTGTGGAAGGACGGCCACGACGGCGTCTACATCACGCCGACGCTTCGGCATGCGCGCGCCTGTGTGGCGGCCGGCGCCGACATCGTGGCCATTGATGCCACGGACCGCCCCCGTCCCGATGGAAAATCGGTGGCCGACACCCTCGCTCCCCTTAAGGAGGAAGGGGTGCTCACCATGGCTGACTGCATGACCATCGACGACATTCGCCGTGCGGTCGACCTTGGGTTCGATATCGTATCGACGACGCTTTCCCATGGGGTCGCAGCGATCGACTGCACGATGGCCGATGGGCCCGACCTCCCGCTTCTTCGGCAGGCTGCCGAGGAGTTCCCCGGGTTCCCCGTGGTCTGCGAGGGCCGCGTGCACACGCCGGCCGAGGCCCGGGCCGCTATGGACGCCGGCGCCTGGGCGGTGGTGGTGGGAACGGCCATCACGCATCCCACGAGCATCACGAGCTGGTTTGCCGCCGCGCTGGATGCATAGAGGGCTCGCCGTTATCGCAAACGATCGATTAATCGCGCGCGGGTCGCTCTGGTGGCTCGCGAGCGGGGTGCCGTTTTGCTCGCGCGCGGCCGGAGCGTCCTGTCGGTAGGGGAGGCGCACGGGTATACTGGGGAGGACGGCTCGACGGCAGGAAGGCGATCCCCATGGCAGAGATGAATCCTCAGGCGATCACGGCGGCGGAGCTCGCCGATCGCGTTCCGGACATCGTGATCATCACAGGTATGAGCGGATCCGGGCGCACGCAGGCCATGCACGTGTTCGAGGACATGGGTTACTTCTGCATCGATAACCTCCCGCCGAGCCTCGTGCTGCAACTCGCCCAGCTGGTGGGCATCAACACGGGCGTGGGGCGACATCTCGCCGTGACCTGCGACCTGCGTAGCCAAGGGCTCTTCGACGAGCTGCTCGATGTGATCGTTTCGCTCGAGGCGCACGAGATGACCTGCAAGGTCGTCTATCTCGAGGCGTCGGACGAGGTGCTCATGCGTCGTTATAACGAGAACCGCCGCCGGCATCCGCTTGCAAAGCCGGGCGAGTCCACCGCCGACGCCATCCAGCGCGAGCGCGTCCAGCTGCGCAAGGTGCGTGATCGTGCCGACATGATCATCGACACGAGCCGCCTGCGCGTATCGGCGCTGCGCACGCGGCTGCGCCTTGCGTTTTCCGAGCTCACCGACCAGCAGCTGATGGATGTGCAGGTTTTCTCGTTCGGCTTCAAGCATGGCATGCCGGTCGAGGCGGATATCATGATCGACGTCCGTTTCCTGCCCAATCCCTTCTACGACCCTGAGATGCGCACCATGACGGGGCTCGATGAGAAGGTGTCGACCTTCGTGCTCGAGCATCCGAAGACGAAGGAGTTCCTCACCGCGTGGTACCAGCTGCTCGATGCCGTGATGCCCGGCTATGTGGCTGAGGGCAAGCCGCAGCTATCGATCGCCATCGGCTGCACGGGCGGCCAGCATCGCAGCGTGGCCATCGCTGAGGCCACGGCGCGCTATCTGGAGCGCCAACAGTACCATGTGTCGATTTCGCATCGCGACCTAGCGCGCGCCAACAAGACCGCGACGGGCGAGGCTCACTAGGGCCTGGTGAGGATTGGTCGTGTTGGGTCATTCGGTCATTTTGGGACGGGGGTGTTTTGACTCACCGGATGAGTCAAAACAACCCGTCCCAAAATGACCCAACACGACTGACCTAGGGAGGAACAGGTGTATGTCATTTACGGCTGAGGTGCGCGACGAGCTTTCGCGTTGCGAGCCCACCTGCGAGTACTGCGACCTTGCGACGCTCGCCGCCCTCGTTCGCGTTTGCGGGACGCTCTCTATTACGGGGCCCGGCCGCTACCGGCTCACGGTTGCCACCGAGACCGGTGCCGTGGCCCGCACCATGCTCGGGCTCACCCATAAGATCTTGAAGCTGCGCACCGAGTTCACCGTCCGTCGCTCGGTGCTCCACAAGGTGCGCAACTACCTCATCACCCTGCCCGATCAGCCTGGGCTCGACAAGGCGCTCGTGCTGCTTGGTATTCTCGACCGCCGCGGCGGGCTCGTACGCGGGATTCCCCGGCATGTGGTGGCGCGGCCCTGCTGCCGTCTCGCCTACATCCGCGGGGCGCTGATCGCGGGGGGCTTCGTGGCGGACCCTCGTGGCGACTTTCATCTTGAGATCGCCGTGCAGGGCGAGGAGTTCGCCGACGCGCTCGCCGAGCTCATCGGCCAGATCGGGGTCAATGCCCGTGTGAACCGGCGCAAGTCGACCTTCGCCGTCTATGTGAAGAGCGCGCGCGACATTCGTGCCCTCCTCGAAGCGGTGGGGGCTCAGCGCAGCGTAGACGTCCTGGAGGACGCTCGCGCCATGAAGTCGGTGAAGAACGAGGTTAATCGCAAGGTGAACGCCGAGCTCGCCAACCAGACACGGAGTGCCGGTGCAGCACAGCACCAGCTCGAGCTCATCGCGGAGGTTGAGCGCCGGGGGCTGCGGGGTACGCTTCCCCGTGCCCTAGAGGACTTCTGCGCCCTCCGAGAGGCGTATCCAGACCTATCGCTTCGCGATCTGGGCGAGGTTTCGGACCCCCCGCTCTCAAAGTCCGCCCTGTATCATCGCGTGTTGCGCTTGGAAAAGCTCTTGGAATGATAAAACGAACCAGGTTCGTTTTATCATTCTGCGGAAATCTGCTGGCTGGTTAGGGTTAAAGCGTTTCAATGCAAGGGAATCATCAAAAAGTGCGCAATTACGCGAATAGGGCTTAGAAAAAAAGGTATATTTGGTGAGTGGTTAGTTTGTGGGTCTAAACGGTGGGCAAAGAACCCGCCGGGCCCTACGAAAGGAGACACACATGGCAGTAAAGGTTGCGATTAATGGCTTTGGCCGCATCGGTCGTCTCGCGTTCCGCCAGATGTTCGGTCACGAGGGCTCCGAGATCGTCGCGATCAACGACCTCACCTCCCCGGATATGCTCGCGTACCTGCTGAAGTACGACTCCACGCAGGGCAACTACAGCCGCGATCACGAGGTCACCGCCGGTGAGAACTCCATTACCGTCGACGGCAAGGAGATCACCATCTACAAGGAGGCCGACGCCAACAACCTCCCGTGGGGCGAGCTCGGTGTCGACGTCGTGCTCGAGTGCACCGGCTTCTACACCTCCAAGGAGAAGGCTCAGGCCCACATCAACGCTGGCGCCAAGAAGGTCGTCATCTCCGCTCCCGCGGGCAACGATCTCCCCACGATCGTCTACAACGTGAACCATGAGCAGCTCACGGCCGAGGACAACATCATCTCCGCCGCGTCCTGCACCACCAACTGCCTCGCCCCGATGGCCAAGGGTCTCAACGACTTTGCGCCCATCGTGTCCGGCATCATGACCACCATCCACGCCTGGACCGGCGACCAGATGCCGCTCGACGGCCCGCAGCGCAAGGGCAACAAGCGTCGTAGCCGCGCCTGCGCCGTGAACATCGTCCCGAACTCCACCGGTGCCGCCAAGGCCATCGGCCTCGTGCTCCCCGAGCTCAACGGTAAGCTCATCGGTGCCGCCCAGCGCGTTCCCACCCCCACCGGCTCCCTCACCAACCTCTATGCCGTGGTTGACAAGGAAGTCACCAAGGACGAGGTCAACGCTGCTATGAAGGCTTACGCCGCGACCATCTCCGAGACCTTCGCCTACAACGAGGACGACATCGTCTCCACCGACATCATCGGCGAGACCCATGGCTCGATCTTCGACGCCACCCAGACCATGTGCGCCCCGCTCGGCAACGGCCAGACGCTCGTTCAGGTCACCTCTTGGTACGACAACGAGAACTCCTACACCTCCCAGATGGTCCGCACCATCAAGTACTTCGAGAAGTTCGTCGCCTAGTCGCGCGTCTCTCGCATGCTTGGGCGCGGTCGCAGCTCACAGGGCCGCGGCCGCACCCCCTTTTCGCAGGAACCCGTCAAAGGAGTGAACATGGCCTTCACCAAGAAGACCGTCCGCGACGCCGACGTCGCGGGCAAGCGCGTCCTCATGCGCGTCGACTTCAACGTCCCCCTGAAGGACGGCGTCGTGACCGACGACACCCGCGTGCGCGCCGCCATCCCCACCATCGAGTACCTGAAGCAGCACAACGCCAAGATCATTCTCATGAGCCATCTCGGCCGCCCCAAGGGCGATGGCCCCGAGCCCGAGCTCTCCCTCAAGCCTGCTGCCGACAAGCTCGCTGAGCTCACCGGCTTCGACGTGAAGTTCGTCGACGACACCTATGGTGAGAAGGCCGCCGAGGCCGTGGCCGCTCTCGAGCCGGGCGACATCCTGGTGCTCGAGAACGTCCGCTTCGACAAGCGCGAGAAGAAGAACGACCCCGAGATCGCCAAGACCCTTGCCTCCTACGGCGACGTCTTCGTGCTCGACGCGTTCGGCACCGCGCACCGCGCCCAGGGCTCCGTGGTCGGCCCTGCCGAGTACCTGCCAGCGGTCGCTGGCTTCCTGCTTGAGAAGGAAGTCGACACGCTCACCAGCATCTTCGCCGAGCCGGAGCGTCCGTTCGTGGCCATCGTGGGCGGCTCCAAGGTGTCCTCCAAGATCGGCGTGCTCGATCACCTCATCGACTCCGCCGATACGCTGATCATCGGCGGCGGCATGGCCTACACCTTCTTCCTGGCCAAGGGCTACAAGACCGTCGGCACCTCCCTCAAGGAAGAGGACTGGATCGAGCGCGCGGCTGAGATGCTCAAGAAGGCCGAGGACAAGGGCGTGAAGATCCTGCTCCCGGTCGACAACGTCGTGGCCGACCACTTCGGCGAGGATGCCGAGGGCGAGGTTGTGGCCTCCGACGCCATCCCCGAGGACCGCATGGGCATGGACATCGGCCCCAAGACCGAGAAGCTCTATGCCGACGCCATCGCCGAGGCCAAGACCGTGTTCTGGAACGGCCCCATGGGCGTCTTTGAGTTCGACAACTTCGCGCACGGCACCCAGGCGGTCGCCGAGGCCGTGGCCGCGAACGAGGGCTGCACCTCGATCATCGGCGGTGGCGACTCCGTCGCAGCCGTGAACAAGTTCAACCTGGCCGACAAGATGTCCTGGATCTCCACGGGTGGCGGCGCCTCCATGGAGCTCGTCGAGGGCAAGGCCCTTCCTGGAGTGGAGGCTCTGAACGATGCTGAGTAAGCGTACCCGCCTCATCGCAGGCAACTGGAAGATGAACAACGACCTCAACGAGGCCAAGGACCTGGCGCAGGCGCTCGTTGCCGCGCTGCCCGAGATTCCCGAGGGCGTCGAGGTGTGCATCTGCCCGCCGACCGTCGACCTTCGCGTTGTGTCTTGCAAGGGCGGCGTCAAGGAGAGCCCGATCAAGCTCGGTGCTCAGAACGTGTACTGGGAGGCCTCCGGCGCCTACACCGGCGAGACCTCTGTTGCCATGCTCAAGAGCGTGCCCGTTGAGTACTGCATCATCGGCCACTCTGAGCGTCGCGACTACTTCAAGGAGACCGACGAGGACGAGAACAAGAAGGCCAAGGCGCTCATCGCCGGCGGCATCGTCCCGATCTTCTGCTGCGGCGAGAGCCTCGAGACCCGTGAGGCGGGCGAGCACGTTGCGTTCGTGACCGCTCAGATCAAGGCTGGCCTCGAGGGCGTCGAGATTTCCTCCGGCGACCAGCTCGTCATCGCCTACGAGCCCATCTGGGCCATCGGCACCGGCAAGACCGCCACGGCCGATGACGCCCAGGAGGTCTGCGGCGCCATCCGCGCCACCCTGGTCGAGATCTTCGGCCAGGAGATCGCCGACGGTATCCGCGTGCTCTACGGTGGCTCCGCCAAGCCCGAGAACATCGCCGGCTTCCTGGAGAAGGAAGACGTCGACGGCGCGCTCGTGGGCGGCGCCTCGCTCAAGGCCGATAGCTTCGCGGCCATGGTCGAGAAGGCGGGGGAGTAGCGCATGGCAGAGCATCATCTTCCTGCGCTCCTGGTCATCATGGACGGCTTCGGCCTCGCCCCTGCGGGCGACAACAACGCCGTCTTCAAGGCCAACAAGCCCTACCTGGATAAGCTTTGGGAGGAGTACCCGCACACCACGCTCGGTGCTTCGGGCGAAGACGTGGGCCTGCCTGCGGGCCAGATGGGCAACTCCGAGGTCGGCCACCTGAACATCGGCGCCGGCCGCATCGTGTTCCAGGAGCTCAGCCGCATCAACAACTCAATCATCGATGGTTCCATCGAGGAGAACCCGACGCTCGCGACTGCCATGGAGGACGTCGCCGCGCGCGGTGGCACCGTCCACCTGCTGGGCCTCGTGTCCCCGGGCGGCGTGCACTCCATGCAGCGCCACGGCGAGACCCTCTCGGTGCTTGCTGCCATGCACGGTGTCGAGAAGATTCGCTTCCACTGCTTCATGGACGGCCGCGACGTGGACCCGCACTCCGGTGCCGGCTACATCGAGACCCTCGCCGAGAACCTCGAGGCCCTCTCCAAGTACACCGGCGTCGATGCGCGCATCGCCACCGTGTCCGGTCGTTACTGGGCTATGGACCGCGACAATCGCTGGGAGCGCGTCGAGCGCGCCTACGACGTCATCACGCTGCCTTACGACGGCGAGGACGTGGACCCGGTCGCGGGTGTTAAGGCTTACTACGAGAAGGACGAGCGCGGTGACGAGTTCGTCGAGCCGTTCGCTTGCCACAACGAGGGCGTGCACGACGGCGACGCGATGGTGTTCTTCAACTTCCGTCCCGATCGCGCCCGAGAGATGACTCGAGCCTTCACCGAGAAGAACTTCAACGGGTTCGATCGCAAGGTCGCGCCGAAGCTCTCGCACTTCGTGTCGATGACCGAGTACGACGAGACGTTCAAGAACGTCGAGGTGGCCTTCCCCAAGACCTTCCCCGAGAACGTGCTTGCCGATGTTATCGCGCAGAACGGTTTGAAGCAGCTGCATACGGCGGAGACCGAGAAGTATGCGCATGTGACGTTCTTCCTGAACGGCGGCGTCGAGGAGCCCAAGGAAGGGGAGGAGCGCGTGCTTGTTCCCTCGCCCAAGGTCGCTACCTACGACCTGCAGCCCGAGATGTCTGAGCCCGAGGTCACCGAGAAGCTCGTCGAGGCCATCAACGAGGACCGCGCGGACTTCTACATCGTCAACTATGCGAACTGCGACATGGTTGGCCACACCGGCGTCTTTGACGCTGCGGTGAAGGCGGTCGAGGCTGTGGACGATGGCCTTTCCAAGGTTATCCCCGCCATTCTTGCCAAGGGCGGCTTTGCGCTCATCACGGCCGACCATGGCAACGCGGACCATATGTACGACGTGGACGACGCGGGCGAGAAGCACCCGTTCACGGCGCACACCACCAACCGCGTGCCGTTCATCGTGGTCGACCCGGCCGCTAAGCTCACCGGTATCGAGGACGGGCGCCTCTCGGACATCGCTCCGACCATGCTCTCCCTCGCCGGCATCGAGCCTTCTGCCGAGATGACCGGTCGCATTCTCGCCACCGAGGACTAACCAGTCATTCTGGGACGGGTTTATTTTGACCCATGTAGGGGCTGTCGCACTCTGCAGCAGCCCCTTTTCGTATGCGTCAATGCGTCAAAATGGGACGGGTTTGTTTTGACTCACTTCGGTCAAAATGGGACGGGGTTGTTTTGACTCACTTCAATGATGCCTGTGAAAGAAGAGGGTGAATTTGGCAGCGAGTATCGATCGCTCCGCTCTGTAAATGAGGTAGTTTTCAGCTTCGGCAATATCCCTTTCAGATATTTGTCAGATAGTGTTTAGTGTGGAAAACTGCTGGTACCGACTACCGTTTTTCTACTACCGCTCGCCGTGGACGACATGACGCACCCTTTTGAACGCTCTACGCTTTGAGGACGCTCGCTGCGGGGAACAATGGCATTCGCGAAGCTTGACAACGAAGATGCGACGGATGGCGTGGGATCGCGACGCCACTCTCTACAGGCGATGCTCAAACGTCGAGCCAATACCAAGGGGTGATGGGGAATGCCGCGCGTGGCACGACAGATTGCAGGCTCGGGCTTCTATCACGTGACGTGCCGGGGAAATGGCCGTCAGCTGCTCTTTGAGGACGATGAAGACCGCCTGCATTACTTGGCGTTGCTGGAAAACAAAGCGAGATCGCATGAGGTTGCGGTGCTTGCGTGGTGCCTCATGGACAACCATGTTCACCTTCTGCTTGATGATCCGAAGAACGAGGTCAGTCGCATGATGCATGGCCTCACAACGGCCTACGCCCAGTATTTCAACAGTAAGACCGGTCATGTTGGCGCGGTTTTTCAGGGCAGGTTCACCGGCGTGCCCATTACGGACAATCGTCAGCTGCTGCAGGCGGTCCGGTATATTCACGAAAACCCGGCGAAGGCTAACATCGCGGCGGTCGATCGATATCGGTGGAGCAGCTATCAGGAGTATCTAACTGGTGGCGGTATCGTGTCGAGTGAGCTCATCCTTGATATGGTGGGCGGTCCCAAGGGCTTCAGGGAGCTATTTCAGGACGAGAGATACGCATACTATTATGTGAGAGCGTCGCGTAGGGTTGCCGACGACGAGGCTCTATCGGCGGCGAGATGCGCGCTAGAAGGCGGGCAGCCAGGTGATATCAAGGCTCTTTGCCGAGAAGATCGGGATGAGGCTTTGCGCAGGCTTAGGGAGACGGGGTTGACTGTCAAGCAAATTGAACGGTTGACGGGCATTGGGAAAAGCTCGATTACGCGAGCAACGGCCGTACGTAACGATATGACCCGCTCCCAATAAAACGTTGCAAGCCCGCTTCATCCTGCACAGGAGGGCGTTGTGCAAAATGAGTCAAAACAACCCCGTCCCATTTTGACTTGTATCAGGATATGAATGCCAGTTTTGGATGATGGTGACAATTGACATAATGGTGTGCTATCATGCGAGAGTTTTGCTGTGGTGAAAAGGAGTCGTTTATGGGTCCCTTCCAGGTCATCATTTTCATCGTGTGGGCGCTCTCCGCGCTCGCGCTCATTGCCCTCGTGCTCATGCACTCCGGCAAGGGCACCGGTGTTTCCGATATGATCGCCAGCTCGCTTTATAACTCCAGTGCAGCTACGGGCGTCATGGAGCGCAACCTCGACCGCCTTACGGTGATCGTTGCCGTAGTCTTCGCCGTCTGCGTCGTCTTGTGCATGTTCTTCTTCCCGCAGGGCGGAATTCAGGGCGTCGATTTCGTCTAAAACGTTCCGGCGCCGCTCGATTGCAAGAGAGCCGTTCACCGGCTCGATCCTACCGTTCATCTCCGGGGCGTCCGAAAGGCGTTTTCACGATAAAGAGCGCTCATCAAGCATAATTGCATCGTCATTACGCAGACGCATCCCGCTCTGGCACGGCCTTGAGCGGGATGTTTGCATAAGAAGGATTGTGCCATGCATACCGGAAAAGCTTGCGTCGCTTTGTTGAAGTAAAGTGTTTCCTTCGTTTCCGTAAGGTTTCTTGCAGACTTTGTGATGAGAATCCGGTATTGTATTCAAAGCATCCCTTCGTCTGAGTTGCCATGGGCGAAGATCGACGGATGCATCAAAGGTGGGGCAGATCGGCTCTACCCGTTAAAAAAGGAGGAAGGCATGGCAGATTTCGAGAAGAAGCAGCCGGTGCTCGACCGCCGTCACTTCGTGGGCGGAGCCCTCGCTGCTAGCGCGCTCGCCGCGCTCGCGGGTTGCACCAAGGGTGGCACCACGACCGGTGGTTCCACTGGTTCCGCAGCCACTGGTGGCGCCCAGGGCGGCACCCTGCGCTACTACATCAACAACCCGGTCTGCATCGAGCCGTACAACCTGCAGGAGGACCAGGGCACCCAGGTCGGCTTCCAGCTGTTCGACTCCCTTACCCAGTACAACTTCGAGACCGGTGAGCTCGAGCCGCTCGCGTGCGAGAGCTGGGAGGCGAACGACGACGCCACTGAGTTTACCTTCCACCTCAAGGAGGCCAAGTTCCACGACGGCACCGACGTCCTCGCTTCCAACTGGAAGTATGGCTGGGAGCGCATCGTGAACCCCGCCACCAACCCCGAGAGCCCCTCGGTCATCGGTTATCACCTTGCCATGATCGCCGGCTATGACGAGCTGGCTGCTGGCGAGGCCGAGGAGATGTCCGGTCTCACCTGCCCGGACGATCACACCCTCGTGGTCACCCTCTCCTACGCTTACGCTGACTTCCCCTATGTCGCCTCTCACCCCGCGCTCGCGCCCATCCCGGACGCTGCCAAGGACATGAGCCAGGTCGACTTCGGCCTTGCGCCCATCGGCAACGGCCCCTTCAAGATGGACGGCGAGTGGGTCGACGGTCAGTACATCAACATCGTGCGCTTCGACGACTACTACGGCGAGCCCGCGATTCTCGATGGCGTCAACTTCATGATCCAGAAGGACGTCGAGACCGCCTACAAGGAGTTCCAGGCTGGTAACCTCGATGTCTCCGACGTGCCCGTCGCTTCGCTTGCGGCCGCTGCCGAGGAGTACGGCGAGTCCGAGGATGGCTACACCATCACCCCGGGCCATCAGTTCCTGAACGGCTCTGAGCCCTCCACCTACTACCTCACCTGCAACGTGGTCGAGGGCCCCTTCACTGACGTGAACCTGCGTCACGCCGTGTCCATGGCCATCAACCGCCAGGCCATCTGCGATACCCTCTTCCATGGTTCGCGCACCCCGGCCGACAACATCGTCCCGCCCGGAATCGCCGGTTACGAGGAGGGCGCTTGGCCGTACTCCAAGTACGACGTCGACGCCGCGACCGAGATTCTCGACCAGTACTATCCGGCCGATGCCGATGGTAACCGTGGCATCGAGCTCGAGATTACCTCGAACCAGGACGGCGGCCACAAGGAGGTCATGGACTCCATCATCTCCGACCTCGCCGCTGTGGGCATCACCTGCACCGCGAACACCCCTGACTGGGCTACGGTTCTCGACCTGTATCAGAAGCTCGACTACCAGTTCGGTCGTCTGGGCTGGGTCGCCGACTACCCGATCATGGACAACTTCCTGTACCCGCTGTTCTACACCGGCAACGGCGACAACCGCGCCGGCTACAGCAACCCCACGGTTGACGAGGAGCTCATGGCTGCCCGTCAGACCGTCGACGATGCCGAGCGCATCGCCGCGCTGCAGGAAGTCAACAAGCAGATCGCCGAGGACATGCCGGTCATCCCGCTCATGTTCTACACCCACACCATGGTCGGTGGCTCCAACGTGGCGAAGATGTACCTCGACCCGCAGAAGAAGGCTGACCTCTCCCAGGCTCAGCTTGTGAGTGCCGAGTAGTTATGATGTAGGTTCCAAATCTGCGTTATAATTTGGAATCCATCTGTACAGGGCGCCTGTCCTCGCAGGATAGGCGCCCGTTTTTAGTGGCTAGTTTTAACGCTATAGCCACGTATCAACGGACCAGGGGAGTATTGTATGGGAAAATACATATTGAAGCGCGTGCTTCAATTCATCCCTGTCTTCATCGGTGTGACCATTATTCTTTTTGCCATGAAGACCATTGTGCCCGGTGACCCGATCTCGATGATCACCGGCGGTCGCTCGGTTCCCGAGCAGACGCGACTCCAGCTTGAGGTGGAGAACAACATGATCTACGGCGACGAAAACGGTCGCCCGATCTACGACGAGAACGGTGACACCATTCCCGTCCCCATCTGGGAGCAGTATATCCGCTACATGGACGATCTGCTCCACGGCGATTTGGGCACTTCGTATCAGAAGAAGCGTCCCGTCACGGACATCTTCGCCGAGAAGTACCCGTACACCATCAAGCTTGCTGTGTGCGCCATTTGCCTCGAGGCGGTTATGGGCATCGGTGCCGGCTTGGTCTCCGCCATCAAGCGCTACTCCTTCTGGGACATTTTGGTAACGCTCATCACGTCGGTCCTTGTTGCTGTTCCGGCATTCTGGCTCGGCATGATCTTACAGTTGATATTCGGCATCTGGCTCAAAGATCTCACCGGAGGCGCCATCTCGCTGCCCATCTCGGGCGCGGGCGGTCCCAATTCTCAATATATGGATTGGGTCCACTACATCTTGCCGGCCTTTACGCTGGCGGCGGTTTCGACCGCCTACACGGCGCGCATCATGCGCTCGCAGCTTCTTGACGTCATGAACCAGGATTACATCCGCACCGCGAAGGCCAAGGGCCTCTCCGGTCGGGCGATCATCCTGCACCACGCGCTCAAGAACGCGCTCATTCCGGTTGTTACCTATATCGGTATCGACTTCGGCGCCATGATGGCCGGCGCGATTCTTACCGAGACGGTGTTCAACTGGCCCGGCGTCGGTTCCGAGATCTACCGTGCTATCTCGTCCCGTGACTGGCCGCTCGTGATGGGCGGCGTCACGATCATCATCGTGGTGGTCATGGTCATCAATCTGCTTGTCGATATCAGCTACGCCTTCCTTGATCCTCGCATCAGGCTTGGCAACAGCAAGAGCGAAGACTAGGAGGGAACACGTCTATGTTGTACCCGAGTCCTACGCAGCGCCTCGGAGAGGCGGCAAAGGCTGAGGCTTCCGCGCCGCACAACGTTTCGGGCGAGGCTTCTCGTACCCTGTGGGGAGATGCCTGGAAGCGCCTTCGTAAGAACAAGCTCGCGATCATCGCTGCCGCATGGATCGTGTTCGTGGCGCTTGTTGCCATCACGGCCGATCTCTGGGCTCCCCAGCTCCTCGGCTCGCCTACCGCAGCCGATACCACCGCTATGGCGACGAGTTCGCTGCTGCCTCCGTCGCTTGAGCACCCCTTCGGCACCGACGTCACCGGACGCGACATTCTGGTCCGCGTGATTTATGGTGCGCGCATCTCGCTTACCATCGGCTTGCTCGCAACCGCCATCTCTACGGTCATCGGCCTCATCATGGGTGCCATCGCCGCATACTACGGCGGCATTTGGGACACCATCATCATGCGTGCCGCCGACATCTTCCTTGCGTTCCCGTACGTGCTTTTCGTGCTGTGCCTGATTGCAGCGCTCGGCCAGAGCATCACGAACGTGTTCATTGCCATCGGTATTCTCGGTTGGCCGTCGATCGCGCGCGTGTTCCGCTCCGCGATCCTCTCCGTTAAGGAGAACGACTACGTTGACGCCGCCCGTTCCATGGGAGCTTCCGACGCCCGCATCATCGCGCGTCACATCTTCCCTAATTCGGTCGCTTCCATCGTGGTCTATGCCACGATGAATATCGGTTCGGCGATTCTTACCGAGGCTTCGATTTCGTTCCTTGGTATGGGCGTGCAGCCGCCCAACCCGTCGTGGGGCATCATGATCCAGGACGGCCAGGCGTATCTTATGACAGCCCCTTGGCTCATGATCATGCCGGGTCTCGCAATCCTTTCTACGGTGCTTGCGTTCACCCTGCTCGGCGACGGCCTGCGCGACGCACTTGACGTCAAGATGAAGGATGCATAATGGCGAAGAAGAACAACAACGGCTACGTCGACCTTAAGACGAAGCCCGTGCCCGAAGGGCGCCATCTGCTCGAGGTCGACAATCTTAAGATGTACTTCCACACGCAGGACGGCGTCGTGCATGCTGTCGACGGTGTGTCTTACACGCTCGATCGCGGCGAGACGCTCGGCGTGGTGGGTGAGTCCGGTTCCGGCAAGTCGGTGACGCACATGACCATCATGGGTCTCATCGATATGCCTCCGGGCAAGATCGAAGACGGCGACATCCTCTATCGAGGCGAGTCGCTCCTCGAGAAGTCCGAAGAGGAGATGCAGCACATTCGCGGCAACGATATCGCGATGATCTTTCAGGATCCCATGACCTCGCTGAACCCGGTCTATAAGATTGGGCGCCAGCTGGGCGAGGGCCTGCGCCTGCACCGTGGCTACACCAAGCAGCAGGCACAGGAGCGCGCCATCGAGCTGCTTCGCCTCGTGGGCATTCCTAACCCTGAGAAGCGCGTGAACGAGTATCCGCACCAGTTCTCGGGCGGCATGCGCCAGCGCGTGATGATCGCCATGGCGCTCGCCTGCGACCCGGATATCCTCATCGCGGACGAGCCCACCACGGCGCTTGACGTGACCATCCAGGCGCAGATCATCGAGCTCATGCAGGAGATGCAGCAGAAGAATGGCAATGCCATCATCATGATTACGCACGATCTGGGTGTCGTGGCCGATATGGCCGATAAGATCATGGTCATGTATGCCGGCCGCCCGGTTGAGTTCGGTACCGCCGACGAGATCTTCTATGAGAGCCGCCACCCCTATACCTGGGGCCTCATCCGCTCCATTCCGGAGCAGGCGGTCGACGAGAAGAAGCCGCTTACGCCCATTCACGGCAACCCGCCGTCGCTCGTGAACCTTCCCAAGGGCTGCCCCTTTGCCCCGCGTTGCCCGTATGCGGTGGATGTTTGCCATGAGCAGGCGCCCGAGTACATCACGACCGAGACCGGTCATTACTCCGCATGCCACTTTGCCGACGACCCCGCGTTCCTCAAATTCGCTCCCGACACCTCGCGCTCGCGCGGTAAGATCGCGACCGGAACGCCCGATACCATCGAAGCATTCTCGAAGGGAGGCGAGGCTTAATGGCCGATACCACCAAGGAGCCGCTGCTTAAGGTCGAGCACCTAAGCAAGGAGTTCCCTGCGGAGGCGGGCATGCTCGCCGGTAGGTTCTCCAAGCGCGTTGTTTCCGCAGTAAACGATGTTTCGTTCGAGATCCACGCGGGCGAGACCTTCGGCCTCGTGGGCGAATCCGGCTGCGGCAAGTCCACGACGGGCCGCTCCATCATGAGGTTGACCAACCCCACCTCGGGCAAGGTGTATTTCCAGGGCAAAGACGTCTCGAAGATGAGCCATAAGGAGCTCAAGGAGATGCGCCGCGACATGCAGTTCATCTTCCAGGATCCATATGCGAGCCTGAACCCGCGCATGACCATCGGCGAGATCGTCTCGGAGCCTATGACGATCCACAACGTGGGCACCAAAGAGGAGCGCATGCAGACCGTGCGCGAGCTCCTCGACGTCGTGGGCCTCAACCCCGAGCACATCAACCGTTATCCGCATGAGTTTTCCGGCGGTCAGCGCCAGCGTATCGGCATCGCCCGCGCGTTCGCGCTCAAGCCGAAGCTCATCATCTGCGACGAGCCCGTTTCCGCGCTCGACGTCTCCATTCAGGCGCAGGTTCTGAACTTGCTCAAGGACCTGCAGGACCGCTTTGGTACCGCCTACCTGTTCATTGCGCATGACCTTTCGGTCGTTCAGCACATCTCCGACCGCGTTGCGGTGATGTACCTGGGCAAGATGGTTGAGGTTTCCGACTGGAAGACCCTCTACACCGAGCCGCATCATCCGTACACGCAGTCGCTGCTCTCTGCTGTTCCGGTGCCCGATCCCGACGTGCAGAAGACGCGTTCTCGCATCATCCTTGCGGGCGATCCCCCTTCGCCGATCGATCCTCCGAGCGGCTGCCGTTTCCACACCCGCTGCCCGATCGCGCAGGCGATCTGCGGCAAGGAGGAGCCTAAGTTCCGTGAGGTCGCACCGGGTCATATGTGCGCATGCCACTTCGCGGAGAAGTTCCCGATCAAGGAAACCCACATCGACCTGTAGGATAGGTTGACAGGCGGACGGGCCCCGTTCTCTTCTCTTCGCTAGTCCTCGGAACTCGGCAGGGCCGAGTTCCTGCGGAAGCGCTCAGAGGAGAGAACGGGGCCCTCGCATTTCGGAGCCTTTGGGTCTAGATTCCTTTGATCGGCGGTAACAGGCTTGGCTTGCATGGCGCACGCGGCATTCTTGTCGAGTGGGTGGTGCTCCGTGCGGCGGCTCACGTTGTTGCGGCCATTTTGATAAGCTGGTCGCGGTAGATGATTGCGATATGAAGGGCGCTTGGCATGGATCGAATGGCTCATGGAACGCTAAGCCGCAGGCGTTTTCTAGGCGGATCGCTGGCTGCGGGTGCGCTCGCTGCTCTTTCTGCGTGCACCTCAGGCGGGCAGACCGAGCAGGGGAGTGCGGCGGTTGCCGAGCAGCCTCTGACCATAGGCTTCTTGCGGCCTGCAAGCATCGATCCCGCTCTTGCGATCGATACGAGCTCTCTTACCGTCGTGTGGCAGCTGTTCGACTGCCTCACCTCGTATGATTTTTCCACCGGAGAGCTTTCTTGCCTTGCCGCGGAGCGCTATGAGGTGTCGGATGATGCCCAGACGTTCACATTCTATCTGCGGGATGCCACGTTTCACGATGGCTCGCGGGTAACCTCTGAGGATTTCAAGCGCGCATGGGAGCGAATCGTGAGTCCGTCGAGCGCTCCGAGCCAGGTTGCTGGCACCACGCCCTATGCCTACCTCCTTTCGCTCATTGATGGCTATGATGCTCTCCACATTGGGTTGGCGACGGAGTTTTCCGGTGTCACGTGCCCGGATAGCGCAACGCTTTGCATACGCTTGAGCACGCCCTATGCCGATCTACCCTATCTGCTAGCGCATCCGGTGCTTGGCCCCGTTCCGTCTTCCGCTGACGAAGACCTGCCGTCCTTCTCCCAGCGACCCATCGGCAACGGCCCGTTCATGATGGCGGATACGTGGAAGAGCGGCTCGGGCACGCTCTCGCTATCCCGCTATGGCGACTATTATGGCGAGGTCACATCGCTCGACCGCGTGCTCTTCGATGTCGAGCCGGATGCGGAATCGTCGTTCCGTTCGTTCCAAACGGGCGATATCGATGTGAGCCTGTGCCCTATAGGCGATGCGAGCGACGCCGCATCGAGTCTTGGGCGCTCAGAGGATGGCCGCACGCTCGGTGATGATGGGCGCTTTGTCTGTGTAACCGGGCTTACGACAAGCATGCTCGCCTGCAACTGTTCGGCGGCACCGCTTGATGACCCTGTGGTGCGGCGCGCCATCTCCCTGGCAATCGATCGCGATTACCTGTGCGACACGCTTTACCGCGAGACGCGGGTGCCGGCGCACGGCGCTGTTCCACCGACGGTCTTCGGTTATCGCGAGGAGTCGTGGGCGTACGCTGCGTTCGACCCCTCGAGCGCTGCGGAGCTGCTTGAAAGCTCCTATCCGCTCAATGATGACGACGATCGTGGTATTGAAGTGCGCCTCTCGTATAACACCGATGGCGGGCATGCCGAGGTCATGCAGAAGATCTCTGACGACTTGGAGGACCTCGGTATCACGTGCCGTCTCGAGGCGCTCGATGCCGAGACGCTTCGGCAGCGCATCGAGGATGGAGATTTCGACCTCGTTCGCGTTGACTGGACGGCCGATGCGCCCACCTTGGATAGTGTGCTCTTCCCGCTCTTCTTCTCGGGCTGCATTGGTTCGACGAATTATGCCCGTTACCAGAACGCCCATGTTGACCAGCAGCTGGCGCAGGCCCGAGCTGAGCTCGATGAGGGTACGCGGGTTTCGCTCTTGCAGGGGGCGGACAGTATCATTGGATCCGAATGCCCGGTGGTGCCGCTCATGTACCATGCCCGGTCGTATGCGGCTTCGGAGCGCGTGACCCATCTGGCCATCGATACCCAGGGGCGCCTCGATCTCGCTTCGGCTGAACTCGCGGAATAGCACTTCGAACTGCTGCTTCTGCGTGACGGCGGACGCGGCGCGCCCGCGCGAGAAAAATTTCTCAAAATTCTTCTTGCGTTCTACGGAGGGGCTGGGGTATTATCTACTTCGCTGCTTGTCGGAGTGGCGGAATTGGCAGACGCGCTAGCTTGAGGTGCTAGTGATCACTTTTCGATCATGCGGGTTCAAGTCCCGCCTCCGACACCATCGAGTGTTCAGGGCCTCTACGGAGGCCCTTTTTCATGTCTCAAGCGTCTATGACATCGGATGTGCGCCCCGCGCGAGTGCTGCGATGCGCACGCAGTGTATACTCGGGCGCGATTCGGACACAGGGACCATTCTCGGGCGACATATCGCCATGTTTGCGCCTCCTAGCGGAGAATTGTCGCCCGACAACGAGATTTGTGTCCTAATGTCGCCCGAAAGCGGGATGCCCGCCCGCAGTCCGTCCATGAACGAAGCGTGCACCCGGGTTCAGCTCGAGAACCCTAAGGCGGGGGAGACTCGATAACGGGGTATAGTAGGTCAAGACGCTACGAACGAGAGGACGCGCGATGGATGCAACGGGACGAGATGAGCTTTCCGATCTCCCACGGCTTGCCGAGCTTACGAGCGACGCCATCATCGCATGCAGTACCGACGGTACCATCTACCAGGTCAACTCCCGTCTGGTTGCTTTAACGGGGGAAGAGGCCAGCCAGCTTATAGAAACCGATGTCAAAGACCTCCTCTTCAGCTCATCGTTCGAGCGCGCCGCCGATCACAAGCTGCCGTTTTCCCTCGATGGCAAGGACTGCCCGCTCATGCTCAAGCTTGCGGACGGTTCGTTCATTCCAGTGCTCGTGCGCGCGATGCAGGTGACACCGCCCGAGCGCCTGCGCAAACGTCTGCTCAAGCGCACTGCTGGTAAAGGGCATGTGCTTCTCACGCTTCGCAGTCTCGAAGAGCGCTATGCGCATGATCGCCAGATGCGCCGCGTGCTCTCGGAGCTTCAGGCGACGAACAAGCGCCTTTCCGGGACGCTCTCGGTCATCATGTCCACCGTGGGTGCAGAGAATCTCCCATCGCTTCTAGACACGGTGCTCAACAAGCTCGTGGATGCGCTCGACGCCGATGGCTCGACCATCTACTTCGCAGAGGGTGGAGGATTCAAGCTGCGGGGCATTTCGCGAAGCCTCGAGCTCGATTATGTACCGGAGTTCATTCCCTTTGGTGCGGGCGTGCCCACCTATGTGACGCGCAAGGGCTCGAGCTGCCGCCTCACCATCATCCGCTCTGGCGAGGGCTCGGGCACCAACGCCGGTTCGCTCTACGACCTGGATGCGCGGTGCGGCAGAAACCTCCGTGCGCACTATATGCCGCCCTTCAAGACGCTCATCGCGGTTCCGGTTTTCTTCGGCACGCAGATTCTCGGTGTGATTGAGCTGGGCTGGAAGCGCCCCACGGCATCGCGTGCGTATGACGTGAACGTTATCGAGGTCGTTTGCGATTATCTATCAATCGAGCTCATGAGTTTGGCAACGAGCATGCGCTCCCAGCGCACCGCCGAGCTCAGTCGCTCGCTCAACCATGTACGCGATGTCGTATATGGTGCCGAGGGCGACGTCGGGCTCATTTGGGCCGAGACGATCACCGAGGTGCGCCGGGTGCTCTCGTGCCACGTGTGCCCTGTGGTGAGCAACCCCCGTACGGGGCAGCTTGAGATCGACTTCGAGGGCGGGAGCCGCGTCGCGCTCCCCGGCGACATCGACCAGCTCTTCTTCTCCACGACCGCGCCCGCCGCCCACATGAACCAGGAACCGCGGGATTACTTTGCGCATGCAGCGGGGGAGTTTAGGTCGGACGGGACCGAATTGGAATACGTGCGCATCACGCGTATCGAGCGCATGTCTCGCATGGGGACATGGCTGAGCTCGCAGGGTCTGCCCGACCAAGGCGTGTTCTTCGAGATGCGCGGAGACTTGGCGTTCGGCGGCGTCGATGCGGGCGCTGATCCTTTGGGGGAGCATGCCGATCGCGATGCAGCGGAAGCGTCTCGCGCGGCGGAAGCGGGCGATACGGGTGCCTCGGAAAGCATGGACGAGGGTTCGCAGACGGCGGAGGGGGCTGGTTCTGCCCTTGCGCCGCGTTCGTCCGGGTTCGCTCCTAGCACCTTCCTGCTGTTGCGCGACGACTCCCAGGAGCCCATTGACGATATGGAATTCGATTATCTCGTGCGCTTGGCGCATGAGTTCGAGCTCCGGCTGCGCGACGCCACGCAGAGCAAGGAGGACCGGAGGATCGCCCAGACGCTGCAGGCAGGTATGAGAAGCTCCCTCGGGGCTGTTCCGGGCATCGTGAGCGACTCCCTGTACTCATCCGCCACGCAGCAGGCGCTTGTGGGCGGAGATTTCTACACACTTATTCGCCTTCCCGACGACCGGGCGGTCATGATTCTGGGCGATGTATCCGGTAAGGGCATCGAGGCCGCCTCCATGTCGGCGCTCGTCAAGACAGCGCTCTCCGCCTATGCATGGGAAGGGCTGAGCCCTGTTCGCATGGTCCGCTCGCTCAATGCGATGCTCATGAATTTCTCGCGAGTCGAGACGTTTGCGACCATGTTCGTGGCCAAGCTCGATTTACGGCGCGGGAGGGCAACGTATTGCTCGGCGGGGCACCCACCCACGATGCTCGCCCATGTGGGCGGCGATGCGGGGGCTGCGCCAACAGAAGATGGAGAGACGCTCTCCGGGGGAGAGGCGTCTCCGAGTGAGGTGGAGCTTCTGAGCGAGCAATCGGGCGTGGTCGGCGCATTCGAGGATATGGCATTCAAGAGCGGGTCGTTTGCCTTCGCCCGCGGCGATGTGCTGTTCATGTATACCGATGGCGCCATCGAGGCACGGAGCGCCTCGGGCGAGTTCTTCGGCGAGCGGCGCCTGCGCGACATCATCCTTGCGAACGCGCGCTTTGGCGCGGACGGACTGTGCCAGCGCGTCCTCGACGAGCTCGATTCCTTTACCGATTCATCGCTCGAAGACGACATCGCGCTCGTGGCGCTTGAGTTCCAGGACCCCGAGCGCTCCGGTTATCAGCATGCGAGAACGGAAGGCGGCGCGCGATGAGGCCGCATATCCAGTTGCCGGAGGGAGCGGCTCGTCTGCGGGGCGCACTGATTAGAAGTGCTTCGACGCGGGAAGCATGTGCATATGCGTGAGTGGAACGACATAGCGGTTCTCGCCCCGCCGGGCGATATCGACATCTCGACGACGCCTTCGTTGCGCGCCGACGTCGATGCCCTGATTGATGGCGGTGCGCGGCGCATCATCGTCAATTGCGAGCACGTGAGTTTTATCGATTCCACCGGCCTTGCCTTCCTGCTCACCCGCGCTCGCCGCCTTATGCGAAGCGACGGCTTGCTCTCGCTCGTTAACGCATCGCCGGCAGTTGCGCGCTTTTTGCAGATTGCCCGCCTCATCGACGTGCTTCATGTCACCGCTGCCGACCGGCCGCCCATCCCGGCGCTCTCACCTACCGAGTTGCCGAGCTGGAGCAAGAGCATCTCTGTTACCGAGGGCATCGAGCACCTCGGCTTCTATCGTCATCGCGTTGTCGAGCTGCTTGAGAGCCTGCCTATGGCACAGGACGCGCGCTACGATCTGGCACTTGCTGCGAGCGAGGCCCTCGGCAACGCCTACGACCATGCATGCGGGGTGGGGTGCGTGCTCAACGCGCGGGCCTATCGCGATCGCGTGGTGATCGAGGTTTGCGATTGCGGGTGCGGGTTTGAGATTTCGCCCGATGAAGAGCCCGAGGAGAGCGAGGAGCGCGGGCGCGGCATCAAGCTCATGCGCCTGCTGGTGGATAGCGTTGAGATACGGCGCCGTACCGATGCTCAGGGCACCATGACGCGCTTGATCAAACTCTTGTGACAAGCCGGCCGGAGATAAGTCTTTCCAGGGGCCAGGGGGCAGTTGGCCGTAGGGCCACGTGGATGGACGGCACCCTAGGCTTCGTTGGCCGGGCGGCACATCGTGGCTCATTATCCGGCGGGTATGGTTGCCATAGGTGCGCAGGTTACAAAAAACGGGCACCGTGAAGGCGCCCGTTCAATGCAATGGAGGCGACGCCCAGATTCGAACTGGGGGTAAAGGCTTTGCAGGCCTCTGCCTTACCACTTGGCCACGTCGCCGATGAAAAAGGCCGAATGAAAATGCTCCATCCGGCCCGTCTCATGCAATGGAGCGGACAACGGGGCTCGAACCCGCGACCCCAACCTTGGCAAGGTTGTGCTCTACCAACTGAGCCATGTCCGCTTGCAGGAAGATAATATACGCGAGTTTGTAAGGACTTGCAAGCATGATTTTCAAAAAATTTTAGCTTGGGTACAATACTGCTCGACCGGGGGCGTCACGCTGCTGTGTTTACGGGCCGTTTTCCAAGATCAGGCGTGTCGCGCACATCTAACGGCGTTTAGCGAACGGGGGATCTCCCTTGCTCTTCACCATTACTGTCTTTATCGTTGCGCTCTTCCTTGTGGCGCGTGGCATCACATTCCTCATCCAGCGGTATCTCGATTTTCGCGGCGCGGGAAGGTCGTTCAAGAAGCTTCTTCGGCAGGGCCGTATCGATGCCGGGGTGTATGCAGACGCGGTGTGGTCGGAGGTCAACCGATTCGGCCACAAGAAGCTCCGCGCGAAGATTTCAAAGGAGCAGCAGCACGTTATTCGCGGCGCGCGCCGGCAGCTGCGCGACGACTTCTTGAACGATAACCGTCCCGGGTTTTACCAATATCTCATCATCTTCTTGGTTGCCTCGGTGCTCGGTCTTATTCTCGAGACCATTTGGATGTTCGTGGCCTATGGCGTGCTCGAGAGCCGCGTAGGGCTCGTGTGGGGTCCGTTCTCGCCGCTATACGGGTGCGGTGCGGTGCTGCTCACCGTTGTGCTGTGGCGCCTGCGCGATCAGCCAACCTGGATGATCTTCCTTATATCCGCGGGCCTTGGTGGGATTCTCGAACAGCTCGCCGGGTGGAGCATGGAGACGGTCATGCACGCGTGGTCGTGGTCGTACCTGCATTTCCCCGATCACATCACCCAGTGGGTGGCATGGCGCTTCCTCATCGTGTGGGGGCTGTTGGGCGTGGCGTGGTGCAAGGTCATCATGCCCGAGCTTCTGTACCGGATCGGCGAACCCACGTCGCGCCGCCAAGCCGTGGTGGTAACCTTCCTGACCGCGTTCATCGCGCTCGATATCGCCATGACGGTTGCGTGCTTCTGGCGCGCTGGCAAGCGCGAGGAGGGGGTGCCCCCTCAGAACGTCTTCGAGGAGTACGTCGACCGTCATTTTGGGGATGAGTTCATAAAGGGCAAGTTCGAGAATCTCAGGATGGACAGCGACGAGCGCCCCCGTACGTCATAGGGCGCGTGGTCTTCATCGCGGCATCATATTTTAAGAAGTTGAAAAATTCTCGTTGGCATACGGCTCCGGGCATGGTAGTATAGCTACCGCTGAAAAGCACACGGGCGTTTAGCTCAGGGGGAGAGCGCTTCCCTGACACGGAAGAGGTCACAAGTTCAAATCTTGTAACGCCCACCACGAATTGCAAGGTCAACGGCTCAGGCGGTTGGCCTTTTTCTTTTTTGCGCAAAGACATGCGCAAAATGTGCGCAAATTATATGGCTATTTCGGTTGGTGAGCGTGTTAATCGCTTTCCCTTTCAGCCTGAGATAGCTCTGGATTGACTCTCGCTTGAAGAAATCATCTACATTTGTTCGGGTGAATTGGGCTGCCATCGCCGTTTCCAAGCGCACCTACAACATGAAAACGGCATATACTTCGACCGCTCCCAACCACATCTACTTTGTGTCCTTCGGTTGCCGCGTCGACATCTTCGCGCAGTGCTTCATGAAGGTCATGATTGTGATCGTGCGGGAACACCCGTGCCTGTCCTTGTACGAGGATCGCAGTGCCCGCCGCAGTTCGCGATCTGCTTGTCGATTTCCTTCTTCTAGGCTTTGGGCTCGCGCTTCCCTCCTGACTGGAAGTCGAAGTCGTTCTACCCCCCGGTAGCAGACCTCGAGCTGGTCGTTGCCGTTCTGCGCCTCACCGAAAATAGCCTGCGCAATCTCGGTGAGCTCGAAGCGCTTATAGCCTTCGTGGTTGCCGAACAGCCCACGATTGACATAGACGAGCGCCTGGTTCGCAAGCACCAACTCGCCGGTGAACGCGCTCCAGGATCCACAGCGAACGAAGGCCTTCTTGCGCACAATCTGCTCGCTTGTCTGCAGGTCGAAGGTCTTTTCTGCCATGAACTGTGCGCCCTGCAGGTTGAACGCTGCTCTCAGATTCCGTGACAAAGATTATACGTGCGAGCGGATACGCAGGACTTACGCTATGTCCCAAAGCTGATTAACGGCCAAAGTTGCATTTCGGACAATACGGACGCGCAAGCAAATGATCTGTCCTCGGCGTCCATGTGTGACCGCATCTTACGCAGCGCGCTCGCACGGGGTCTTTGCCTCCAACGTAGCTCGTTACGTCGACCTCAATCGACCCGCCACTGCGATTTGATACTTTCTCGGCGTAGCTCTGCGCTCTCTTTGCGAGGGCTTGTTCCGGTGTGAGCTTTTCACGCGGCGGCTTCGGCATGCCAACGGCCCGTTTTGCCCTGCGCTTGACAGCGCGATTAGGGTGACACGTCGGGCATGCGCACTTACCAGCTTTGATGCGAGAATACGTTTCTTCCCACTCTGTGTCGCAGCCTCTGCAGCGAACCTTAATCGGCTCGGTAGACTTGACGTACTCAACGAGATCAATGCCGTCCGCGTCAAGCGCCCCGGCGAGCGATGCCACTGTTTTGTCTCTCCGTTTATCCGGTTTTTCACCCGGATACGTCCGGACTTTTTTGAGCACGAGCGCCGCGCTAGGCACCCCTCCCTCATCACGGAACCACTCCATGCCGAGAAGATAGGCCGTGCGTCCCTTCGCCTCGTAATAAAGCTGCTCGGCATAGCGTTCGGGCTCACATCGCGACGTCTTAATTTCGAGAACTGCGTCCTCGGAGGAGAGGTCGCATAGCGCTAAAATACCGAGGTCGTCATTGACAACCAGCTCTTGAGAGGTCACCGGAACGCCGTGGAACACCTCGTCTTTGATGAACTCGGCGAGCGGGGTGAGCTGCTCGCGGGCCTGCTCGATCATCGCGTTGAGCTTCCGCTCACGCTCCTTGTCCTCCTCGCGAACGGCCGTCACGGTTCCGTCGTCGTTGAACGACATCGGAGTGAAGTTGATATAGCTCGGCATATAGCCTAATAGCTCGTTCTTCGCCGAGTTCTCAGCAAGAAACCTCGCATTGTCAGCTTTGGTGACGCCGAGCATCGTATCAATCAAGTGCTCGACGATCATTCCGGAGAAGTTTGTGGGGAAGCGCCTGATGTCCTCCCCGGAAATCTCAAAGCGGAAAACTTCCTCGGCATCGCACCTGATAAAAGGGCGCTCGATGATGCGCGAGAGGTTCTTGAACGTAGCGAGATAGCTCACCGGCAAAATGTATCCGGGATCGAGCACGGCAAGGCGCCACATGCCGTAATGCTCGCCGTTAGGAACGATTCTGGCGAGCAGGTATCGGCCGTCGAGCTTCTTGAACAGTTCCCACTCGAGTTTGCAGTCTCGAATGCCGCTGTGCACGGCGGCGACTCCTTCAATGCCGAAGAAGTCGCACAGGTTGTCTTTGGTGAGGCTGCCGTCAGAATACCCAGTCGAGCAAATAAGCTGCTTGAAGTTGAAGAATCGCAGCCGCTCGAACCCGTCGATCCCATGGCGTGCGAAATAATCGCGGATGAAGCGGAAATCGAGCCCGCCATAGTGCAATATCACTCGACGGTCGAGCTCGAACTTTTCAAAGAGCGCGTCGACCTCACCCTGCGTCAGGTGCCGCTTCCCCTCGAGGTCGCTCTCTGTAATGCCGTTAATCTCGGTCGTGTAAACGACCGGATTGAGGTCAAGCGGCAAAAAGCGGTTGAACTCCATGCCGTCGTCCGGCTTAAATACCGAGACGGAAAGGAGGTCGTGCTCCTTGCTCTTAAGGCCGTTGGTCTCTATGTCGAGAACGACGTAATCACGTGACGATGTGCTAATGGTCGGCAACCCCATGGTGATCCTTACTTAATTCGTCAACTCATCGAAGGCGGAGGGCTTGAGTTTCCCATCTTCCGTTCGAAACAGGCCAGTATGATTAAGTCTACCGCGCGCGCAACGTATGCCTACAGCATAAGATTTTGATTGCGTGGCCGCACGGCTACGCCCGATATGTAAAAGAATACGCCATTGGCGATGCATCTATGTGTTTGCTAAACGCATGATCCTGGGTGTAATAAGTTAGATCACGCAAGAGACTACGGTCGTAGCATTCGCGGAGATAAAAGCTCTGACACGGAAGAGGTCACAAGTTCAAATCTTGTAACGCCTCCACGAAATGCAAGGTCAACGGCTTAGGCGGTTGGCCTTTTTTCTTGCTTGCGCAAGACCGCCCCAACGCCACGCCTCGAACGCACCTGCCGTATTCGTCAAGATGCGACGGGCCGAAGACGCGATGCCGCTCGATTTCGCGTGCCGTTACAACTCGTTAATTACAGCGCCTGCGTGTATATCCCCATTGCTGCAAAATGTGCTGTTTACGCAGCATGTCCGATCGTTTCGTTGGGGGATGAAATGAACGAGAGCCGAATCATACGGCGGGCCTTTTGTCGCTTCGCCGCCATCGCCCTTGCTCTTATGTCAACGGTCGCGTTCGCTGCTCCAGCGCTCGCCTATGCTGACGATTCCGTAAACGTGACCGTCAATGTCACTGCCACCACGGAGAGCGGGGAGAAGGTGAGTGCCGAGGAGGCGCTGCTGCAGGTCAATGCTGTGGACGGCGAAGACCTCAGCATTGAGGGCACCCCGTATCGGAATACCGTCAGCTATGAGACAAGCAATCCTGTCGTAAGCGGTCAGGCTACCTATTTTTCGGTCATTGCCGACTGCGGCCGCCTTTGCTATCTCAACGAAATCGTTCTTACCGATAACACCACGGGGGAGAAGGTCGTTTTCTCCTGTCCTGAGGGAGAGGACCACGTGGGAGGATCGTTTGGCGGTACTTCCATGGTTGAAACCCGTAAGTTTGGCAACACAGAAGTGTGTATCTGGCGAGCCGGCGTTTTGGAGGGCAAGCGAGTGAACCTCCTTTTCATGCTTAGAAACATGTACGGCGGCGTTAATACGTCTGGATCCTTCACCATCACGTACAACTACATCCTCGCAGACCAGCATGTCCTCACTTTCCTTGCTGAAGATGGCAGAGAGCTCGCCACTTTTGAGCGCTGGAACAATACGGGGGCGCCCGAGGAATACGAGATGCCCGCTGCGCCCGAAAAAGCAGGCGCCACCTTCGAGGGATGGTTCACCGATGAGGGCGAGCAGTTCGTCCCGGGCATGCTGGTAACCTCCAGCAAGACGTATCGTGCGCGTTACAGCACGCCGGGGGCCTCAACCGTTCGCATTGAATATGACCTTCAAGGCGGCTCAATCGACGGCGCGAGCTCTCTCCCAGCGCAAAGTATAGGTCGCGACGATACCATCCCGCTGCCTGGACGCGCTCCTGTGCGTGATGGGTACACGTTCGCTGGCTGGACGATTAATGGCACGGCGGTGAAAGGGGGCGCGCTCGCGAGCGACTTCCTCAGTCTCGATGGGTCGGATACGATTGTGCTTGTTGCCAGCTGGAGTCCGGTGCAGCCTGATTCCGAGGAGCCCAGCACCGATTCCGAAAATGATGCAGATCCCGAGACAGAGGACCCGGCGGAGACCGCCGACAAGCTTCCCGCCACGGGCGATTCTGCTCTGACGGCAATTGCTGCCTGCGTGGGCAGCGCGGTCCTCCTCATTTCCGGCGGTGTGGCTTGTGCTCACCGAGGACGCGGCGACCGGGGCCATAGCTAATCTGAATCCGCATAGCTCTTGATATTAGGCGCTGCTCGGCAACGACCTGATGAGCAGCGCCTTTCTTATGGCTTTGCCCGGCGTTGCCGCTTCGCACCGTTTGTAGCGTATGGGGCGAAAGGAAGATGCGCGCGGACCCTGGCAATCTTGTTCCCTCGTAGCGCGTGGCCAGCTCTAGCAATCTACCTGCGTCTTGCCGATCATGATGTTGAGGATCTCCACGTCGGTGGGCTTCATGCCCACGCGGCCCACATAGCCCATGCTCGCGATGGTTTCTTCGATGGTCTCCTGCACGATTCCCTCGCCCGCATGGAAGCTCTTTCCCGCCATGGCCATGCTGTGTCCCAGAATCGCCGCGTCTACCGAGGCAGAGATCTTGGCCGCGCAGCTCGACTTTGCGCCGTCGCACACGATGCCGCCAACATTGCCAAGGGTGTTCACTACGGTGGCGCCGATCTGCTCGAGCGTGCCCCCGCTCATCCAGGTGATGGCCGCGCCTGCGCCGCACGCCGCGCACACGGCGCCACAGAAGGCGGAAAGCTCGCCGATATAGCTCTTCACGTGGATGGCGACAAGGTCGGAGAGCGCGAGCGCGCGCAGCAGCCGGTCGCCCGTCACGCCCAGCTTCTCGGCGTATTCGAGCACGGGCAGGCAGGTGGTGATGCCCTGGTTTCCCGAGCCGCATACGATTACCACGGGCATGGCGCATCCGCTCATGCGCGCGTCGGACCCGGCTGCGGCGCGGGCGCGGGCGCGGTCCGCCACGTCATCCGGGCGGCTTGCCAGCAGCGTGCGTCCCACCTCGGCGCCCCAGGCATGCTCGAGCCCCTCTCGCGAGATGGCGTCGTTCAGTTCCATCTGGCGCATGAGCGCCGCTCGCGCGCCCGTGATTTCTCCATGCTCTGCAAAATCGATGATGCCCTCAAGGGATAGCGAACTTCCCTGCGTGCGGGCGGTATCGGCCACCGCGGCAGCGCGCTCGGGCGCGTCCCAGGAGCCGGAGAGCTTTTGGTCGTCAAGGGCGCGCCAGACCACGTTGGTGTGGTGGTCGGAGATGATGATGTCGGCAGTGTGCCCCTCGGAGCGGGCCTTCACGCGGATATAGAGGTTTGGAACGTTCTCGGCGAGCGAGACGTCGGCGAACGCAGGGTCGGCGAGAAGCTCGGCCGTGCGGGCGCGCGCCGCATCGTCTACCGATTCCAAGACTTCGAGCGCGTTCTCGGGGTTGCCGCCAACCGCACCAAGGGTGGCGGCGGCTTCAAGGCCGTGCATGCCGCCGGAGTTGGGAACGGTGACGCTCTTCACGTTCTTGATGATGTTGCCGGAGCATTCGAGTTCGAGGTGCTTGGGCTCGCTGCCGAGCGTCTCGCGCGCGATCGCAGCCGCGTACGCCACGGCAATCGGCTCCGTGCATCCCAACGCGCAGACGAGCTCTCGGTTCAAGATGCTGCAGCACTGCTCGTCACGGTCGGCAACGGTGGTGGAATCGATCTCGCAGGACATGTGTGCTCCTCGGCAACGGGGTTATGGCGTCCCCATTGTAGCGCCCGCGCCCGCTTGTGTGCGACGCGCGCCGTTCGCCCCGCGATTATGCGCGGCCGCGCGTCACATCCTGCACGATATCGGAGAGCTCTCGCTCCTGGCGCTCGTAGAATCGCTCTTCAATCTCGTTAAAGCTGGAGGCGAAGTCTGCCATGGAGCCCGACCATGTGGCGCGCACCGGCCTGCCCGTTCCCACGTAGGCGGTTTGGATGCCGCAGTCCGGGGTGGGGAAGTCGCGCTTAGGGTCGTTGCCAACCATGAGCACCTCATCGGGCTTGAGACCGAGCGATTCGATGGACTCGAGGTAATAGCGCGGGCTGGGTTTCACACGCGTGCTGTTTTCCATGGTCGTGACGAGATCGAACGGCATGTCGAGCATGTCTCCCCAGCCCATGCGGCATTCGATGCAGGCGCGGCTGAAGCTCGGGTTGGTGAGGAGCGCCACGCGGAGCCCTCGGCCCGTGACCTCCTCGATAGCCGCACGCGCTCCTTCCCGGGGGCGTGCGGCGATGATGGCGTCGTTGCGCTTCGGCAGAACCTCGCGCTCGTAGCATTCGAATGCATCGGCGATCACGGGATCATCGATGGGCACGCCGCACCGCTGCCTGAGGGTGTCTGCGAAAAACGCATAGTTGGTGCGATCGTCGTCCTCGTCTCGTTCGTTCGCGTTGAGGTCGTAGAGCGACCCGCCGAGAGCTGCAAGCGCGGAAAACGGGTTCTTGCGCCCGATATCGCCGAGGAGCCGCGCCTCGTCGCGCACGTAGACGGCGAGAAAAGCGCTCAGGTTGATGCTGAGCAGCGTGTCGTCCATGTCGAAGACCACCGCTTTGAGCACCAGCTACCTCCTTTTTCCTCGTCGAATCGTCGCCTTTTCCAAAGCCCGGCAGTGCCGGGTAGCTCCTATGAGCTCTATTATCCCCACATGATGCCCATTTGTGCCCGCGATGATTCTTACGGTTCTGTCATGCGGATTATTGGCACGAGTGTTTGTTTGCGTTGCCGGGCGGGATTCGGACGCTTGCCGCGTTCTCGGGCGACTTCT
>OGXS01000181.1_pt1 | contig 65516 bp, 51 predicted proteins | sample 1576371 | NCBI WGS metagenome assembly OGXS01 (sample SAMEA3541475, study PRJEB24748) | human gut metagenome | biome: human gut; feature: human-associated habitat; material: faeces | place: China | collected 2012
CGACGAATTCTAGGCGGTGTCCCCTCCCTTTCAAGAAAGGGCGGAGGCGGGGCATTCCCCGCCTCTTACACCACATCTCTGCGCGCTACCCGGCTCCAAGAGGTCGTGGACAAAAAGGGGCAAATATGAGTACTGTTGCCATTTTAGTAGCAGGCAAAACCACCCAAAATGGCGCTCATGCGGTAGCGCGCGACCCTTTCAGTTGACCAGAATAGCCGGCTTAGGACTTGGAGACCCGCTTTTAATGAACAGATTCTTAGCTATGTTCATTATTTTCTTGGTCGTAAATGCTATCGGCCAGGCAACAGTACTCATATTTGGCATTTTTTGTCCACTCGCATATTACTAACCCCCTATAACAGGCAAAATACAGGCCGCAACCCATGGCAGCGGCCTGTTTGGAGTCCAAAAGAGACGCTAAGCGCTGTAGCCCATCGCCTGCAGGACAAACATGACGACCGTCAGCACCGTAATCACGGCGATAGTCGCCCACGTGAGCACGTTCCACACGCGACCGTTGCGGTTGGCACCCATAATGTGACGGTCGGCGGCGATAACCACCTGGAACACCAGAACCACGGGCAGTAGCACGCCATTGATGACCTGCGAGGTCATCATAATCTGGAACAGATCGACGCCGGGCATAAGCACCAGCACGGCAGAGATACCGATGATGGCCGTAATGATGCCGCGATAGACCGGGGCCTCGTCCCAGCTGCGGTCGGCACCGCGCTCCCAGCCAAATGCCTCGCAGATGGCACTCGACGTAACGCCCGGCAGCACGCAGGCAGCCAAAAAGCTCGCTGCGACCAGGCCCGAGGCAAACAACACCGTGGACCACTGGCCCGCGATGGGCTCCAGCGCGCGGGCGGCATCGGCGGCATCGCTAATCTGAATACCCGCCGGGAACAGCACCGTACCGGTCGTGATGATAATGAAGCCCGCAATGATATCAGCAGCAATCGAACCGCTCACGGTATCAATACGCTGCAGCACGATGTCGTCCTCGCCCGCATTCTTATCGACCACGTTGTTCTGAGCCAAGAAGATCATCCACGGTGCGATGGTGGTACCGATCGTTGCGACCACGAGCGACACGTAGCTGGGGTCGTTTTGAATATTGGGGACGACCAAGTCGACCGCGACCTCGCCCCAGTTGGGGCCGGCCATAAACGCGGCGACGATGTAGGTCACGAACACGCAGCTTACCAGCAGCAAAATCTTCTCGATGCGCTGGAAACTGCCCGACATGGTAAGCATCCACACCAGCAGCGCCACGAGCGGCACCGAAATGCTCGCCGGCACGCCAAACAGGGCAAGTCCGCTCGCGATACCCGCAAACTCCGAAATGGTCACGGCCGTGTTGGCGATCAACAGCGCCGCCATGGCCAGCACGCTCTTGCGCACGCCAAAGCGCTCGCGAATGAGCGACGCCAGGCCCTTACCCGTGACGCATCCGCAGCGCGCCGCGGTCTCCTGCGTCACGATGAGCAGCACGGTCATGACGGGAAGCATCCAGAGCATCTTGTAACCATAGCTGGCGCCCGCGCTGGAATACGTGGCGATGCCGCCGGCGTCATTGCCCGAAAGCGCCGCCAACAGACCGGGGCCCATGGCGCCAAAGATGGCCGCAATGGTCAGCTTTTGCTTGGTGCTCGCCTTTTGCTTCGTGTTTTGCACGCGACCACCTAACCCATGACTGACATGGTGAGCAGCACCGCGGCGATGCAGTACGCCACACACGAAATCATGACGGCGATGACGTTCATGGCGGTACCCGATGTGTTAAGGTCGTGCTCATCGCGCCAGAACAGCACTATCAGGTAAATCACGGCGCTCATGTTGCCCACCAGGCAGATGATGGCGGCCATGTTAAAGCAGCCGGTAAAGAGCTGCTCCTCAAACATGGGCGCGCCGGGGAACGCGGCGGTGCGCACCAGCTGCGCGCACAGGTAAGTAACAAGCGAAAGGATCAGGCCCATACCCGTGCTCTGGAAGAAGAATCCCAGGTACGGTTTGGGCTCGTCGTCGTGACCGTCGTACTCGAGGAAGTAGTTCTTGACGAACGACACCATGCGCGAGGCAGCCAGCAGCACGAGCGGCATGGCGCACATGGGGAACACCACCAGATGCGCGGAACCCAGCGCCGTCCCCAGCACCGTCGCCATAATGCACGAGGCGATGCCCCACACGACGACCCAGTACTGACGATGCACGAACCAGCTGAGCACGTTCGTCGAGTCGTCCGACGCGCTATCGCCCGAGCCGACACCGGCGATCTGCAGGTCCTCCTGATGCTCCTCGGCGATAACGTCCATGGCGTCGTCGAAGGTCACGATACCCAGGATATGACGGTTCTCGTCGCAGACAGGGATTGCAACCAGGTCGTACTTGGTCATCTCGTCCGTCACGTCTTCCTGGTCCTCGTCGGGCGACACGTAGACCAGATCGCGATAGGCGAGCTGGCCCAGCGTGGCGTCGCGGTCGGCCACGATCAGCGTGCGCAGCGAAAGCACGCCCGTCAGCATGCCGCTCGGATCCTCGGTATAGACGTAATAGACGCTCTCAAAGTCCTCGTCGAGTTTGCGAATCGCCTCGATGGCATCGCCGACCGTCGCCGTGGCGGGCAGCGAGACAAACTCCGAGGTCATGATGCGGCCGGCGGTGTTGTCCTCGTAGCCCAGCAGATTACGAATCGCCTTCTCCTCCTTGACGCCCATCAGGCGCAGGAGCTTCTCGGCCTTCTCATAATCGAGCTCGTCGATCAGGTCGGCAGCGTCGTCCGGGTCCATCATGGCCAGCATCGACGATGCGTCGGTATCGGACAGGCCCTCGAGCATCTCGGTCATGAGTTCGTCGTCATCGAACTCCGAGATGGCCTCGGCGGCCTGTGCCGTATCGAGCTGGGCGAACACCTGCGCGCGCAGGCGCGGATCGAGCTGCTCGATGATGTCAGCAATGTCGGCAGGATGCAGCTCGCCAAGCGTCTTGTGCGACACCGAGAGCTGGATGTTCTTAGTCGAGCGATCGAGCAGGTCCATATAAGACCAGGCGATAATGTCCTCGCTGAGCGGCTTGCCCAGGTGCTTCATAAAGCCCTCGACGACGTGCTCGAGCGCGGGGCTGATTGCACGCAGCAGGCCGCGGACGCCGACCTCGGCACCCAGCAGGCGCAGCTGATTTTCGCCCGACATGGAGAACTTGATGTCGTTGACGCGCACGACCTTCATGCCCTGCGTGTCGACGATCTGCTTGTTGAGCACGTCGCGTGCGAGCAAGAGCTCGGTCGGCTGCAGGTACGAAAAACGGATTTCGGTGGCCGACGTCTTAAGGTGTACACCTGTCTCGTCGATACGGTCGACCCATTTGCGCCAGCTGATCATAAACGGCGTCTTGCCGGGGCCGCGGAACGCGAGCGACGTCACGTGCGGAAAAACTTCGCCGGTTGCAATGCCAAAATCGTTGACCACGCCGAGCTTTTCGCCGTCGACGTCCAAGACTGGCAATTTGAGCATCTCACTCAGATAATTCAATGGTGCTCCCCATCATTATTCCTCCGGACGCGGCCGCGCGTGCGGCGTCCGGGGGCTTCTGGATATGTATACGCATGCGCGGGCGGCACGCCGCTCGACGCTTACACCCCGTGCATGCGCAAAAAGCACCTGCATGGGGTCATCGACTGTATGGTCGAGGTTTGGATTTCACCTGTAACCTTTCTCTTGACCCTCATTAACCGCAGTAACTATAGCATCAGCATCGCCCTGCGGCATCGAATTTATGCGCTGCACATTGCAGGCATACCAAACGCTGACGCATCCGTGACATAGTCATTGGGGACGTTCTTAAATGACTACCCAATAACTACTCTGTGGTGTCGTTGTCCTCGGCAAGTTGGGGGAACACGGCATCCTTGGGCATGGTGACCTTCGTCAGCGAGGTGAGCTTTTTGCTCAGCGACGCGTCCGTCTTGACCAGGTCGCTGAGCGTCACGATCTTGTAGCCGTCGGCAATGAGGCCGTCGATAATCTGCGGCAGCGCCTCGAGCGTCTGCTCGGCGCATTCGTCTCTATCGGTGAGCAGCACGATATTGCCCGGCGTCACCGAATCGAGCACCGTCGAGACCTGCTCGTCGGCACCGTTGAGCAGCCAGTCGCCCGAGTCAATATTCCACGAGACCACGGCGGAGACCAGGTCCATCGCATCAATCCAGTTTTGCTCGTCAAAGGCAGCGTAGGGAGCACGCAGCAGCATCGTCTTCACGCCGGTCGCCGACTTAATCGCATCGGTGCCTTTCGTGATCTGTTCGCGTACCGCCTCACGGTCCTGACCCTTGAGCGAATCGTCGCTGTAGCTGTTGGATCCGATCTCGCACCCGGCATCGACAATCGCCTTGGCCGTGGCAGGCGATGCCTCGGCCGCATCGCCCGACAGGAAGAACGTCGCGGTGACGCCCTTTTCCTTGAGTACCTGCAAGATCTGATTGGTAGCGCTGCTCGGACCCTCGTCAAACGTCAGCGCCACGTACTTTTTGTTGCCCTTGGGCGCCACGCTGGCGCACGCAACGACGCAATCGGTGGCGGGCACGACCTCGCCGCGGTCCTGTGTCTTGCCCGATTGCTCGCCGACCCACACCTCGGAGCGGCCCTGGACACCCCACGTCTGCACATACTCGATAGCGCCCGTACCCTCGACCTTGAGCTTGGGCTCGATAACCGTAGCCTGAACCTCGTGCTTCTCGTAGGTGTTACGGCCATCCTTGACCGTCACCTTCTCGCCGCCCTCAAGTTCGCGGCTATCCCATTTGCCCTGCTTCACGCGCTTGCCGTCGACCTTCACCGACAGCTTTTCGCCCCCATGGCGCTTGAGCACGCTGTCATCGACGGCCAGCAGGTCGCCTGCGTCGTAGGTGTCAGTCAACTCCTGGTCGTCGATGAGATTCTGCAGCGTAGAGCCCACACGCACCGCTGTCTTCTGGCCGTTGAGCTCCACGTCCACACTGCGGTTGACGTAGCCCACGACGGCAGCGATAAACAGCACGAGCGCGCAACCCACGGCGATGAGCGCGTAGGGCAGGCGAGACGAACGACGGGGTGTGCGGCTGTTGCCGATGCGCGCGCTGCGATCGCTAAAGCCGCGGCTATGGTTGAGATACATCGCGCCGGGCTTACGGTGACGGCGGCGCTGACCGCTGGGCAGCTGCCCCAGGTCGCGGCGCGCCGTCGGACGCGCACCCGAACGCCCGTTTAAGTTGGATCCGTTTTGGCGCATGTGCCCTCCCCCATAAACACAGCAAGCCGGAGCAACAGGTCTCCGGCTTGCCTCCCATCATTTGGTACGTCGCTATTTTGTAGCTTTTGACGAGCCTCCGCTCGCCTTTTGGTATTCGTCCTTAAAGGCCTTGAACATACCGCGCGTCTTGCCGAGCTGCTTGCCCAGTGCGCGGCTGCCCTTGTCCACGGCGACCGATCCCTTGTCATCGAGCACCTTGGCGCCCTTTTTGACCTTGTCGCCCACCACGACGCTGGCCTCGGCGGCCTTGGCAGCCGCACCGCCCGAATACCCGAGCGACTTGACCTCGTCCGAGACGACCATCGCGCCGTTCTCGTAGCCGCGCAGCATCGTCGGCGGCACCTGCGTGTCACCAACCAAAACACTCGAAGCAGCGCCGGCGGTCACATAGAATGCCTGCACGATGCCCGAGCGCGGCTTGAACTCAACGTCCGAGCAATAGCCCACGACGTCGCCCGATTCCGTGCGCACGTCCATACCGACCCAGATGATGCAATCGTCCAGGTTGATGTCGAGGCGCTTGGCCGCAGCGGTATCGTAGGTGCCCTTGACGTCGTCAACCGCGATGGCGCCCTCGTAGACACCAATGGCGTCGAGCGCTACGAATCGGTCGGGACGCTCGATCATGCCCGCGATATCGGACTGGCGGACCATAAAGCCGACCACGCGCGTACCGCCCGGGGTAAAGACCGGAAAGTGAATCTTTCCGAGCTTTTTAGGGCTGCGCGGCGTGCCGTCCTTTTTGGTGCGCTTGTCCTCGGCAGGCTTGCGATAGATCTTGGCGCCGACAAAATCCCCGGCGCGCATTATGCCTCGGTCGAGGGCTCCGCAGCCTCGGCATCAGCCTCGACGGCGTTCTCGACCATGACGTCGGCGGCAGGCGTCACGTTGCCACCCGAAATGGCGTCGTTGAGCTGCTCGCGCAGCTGGTCCATGCGCTCGCGGGCCAGGTCGACCTTGGCGCGCAGGTCGTCGGTCTTGGCGTCGACCATCGGGCCAAAGTCATTCACCGCAGCACGGGCCTCCTCGGCGCTGTGCTCGTAGGTGTCGCGCATATTGTCCCAGGCGTCGTTGGCGATATCGGCAGCCATGGCGCGGGTCTCGGCGCCCGAGCGCGGGGCCAGAGCAACACCGATAATAGCGCCGGCAGCGGCACCAAAAAGTGCGCCGGAGACAAAGCTGAAAGTCTTACCCATGATCATTCCTCTCCTGCGGGCACGTCGGTGCCCACCGTTTGAATGCTGTCCATTATACCCGCAGCGCATCACTTGCCGCTCCGCTCATCTGCGTACGGCAAAGGCGCAGGTACGTGATGGTGATAAACGCGTAGGCCTACTCCTGAGGCATAGCCGGCATGGCCACCGTGGCACCCGGGTCCTCGCCGGCGCCGTCCACGAGTGGCAGGCCGCCCTCATGCGCAGGTCCTGCCGGAACCGTCGCCGCACCGCCAAAGACGGCAGCGGAGGCCTCGTGGTTCTCGGCAACCGCGCCCTCGGTATCAATCGCCACCTGGGGCTCGTCGTCAAAGTTGGGGACGCCCTGGGGCTCGGTGGGAACGGGCTCGGCGGTCGCATCGGCAACGGGCTCGGCGTCGACCGGCACATCGCCCTCGTCAGCGCCCTCGTCCTCGGCAGCATCTTCGCCGTTCGCAGCAGCGACGGCCTCGTGAGGATCCTTGCCCTCGGCCTCGGCGCGCATGCCCAGCACCAGGTTGCGCAGGCCCGCGACCGTGCCTTCCACGTCGGGGGCAGGCTGGTCGGCGTGCAGGTACGCCCAGTCCATCATAAAGGTGGCCGACGACAGCGCACCGATGGCCAGTGCGTCGTCGGGACACGAAAGCTCGACCTCAAAGACACGCTCGTCATGCTCGCTTACGCGCGTGCGGCCGCACGAGATGCTACCGGCAAGACCGGTCTCGTTCATGAGCTCGACCGTCACGTGCTCCAGCAGGTGGCAGAGCTCGGTCTGACCCATGCAGTCCTGGAACTCGCGGCCGGAATCGCCCAGGCACAGGTGCTTGGCAATCGCCGGTACCAGGTAGTACACGCGCGCCGTGGCCTCGATGTCCTCCGAGGTCATGAGCGGCATGCCGGGGTTCACCAGCACATGCGCACAGATCTTGTCCTCGCTGACGGTGACCTTAAGGATGTTGAACAGGCCTGCCATAACTCTCCCCTACTCTTCCTTGTCCTACTCGTCGCCATCGTGCGGATCCACAGAGCCCGCACCCGACGCCGCCGGCTTCTCTGCCGAAGACTCGAAATCCTTCTTATCGGTTTCGGCCGGAGCGATCACGCGAATGAGCGAGATGCGCTGGCCACGCATCGACTGCACTTTAAACTTGTACCCCGCGACCTCAAACACCTCTCCGATGTCGGGCACCGAGTCGCAAAGCTCCAAAATCCAGCCGGCGATGGTCTCATAATCATCGCTTTCCTCGAGCGGCCAACCAAGCTCAATCGCGTCATCGCACGAAAAACGCCCATCGACGAGCCACTCGCGGCGCGAAAGGCGCGTGAGGTACTTGTTGTCGGGGTCGAACTCGTCCTCGATCTCGCCCACGATCTCCTCGACGATGTCCTCGATGGTGATGATGCCGGCCGTGCCGCCGTACTCATCCACGACGACCACGATCTGGTCGTGCGAGGTCTGCATCTCGGACAGCAGCGGCAGGATGTCCTTGGTGTCGGGCACAAAGGTGGCGTCGCGCAAAAAGCCGGCGATGGGCTGGTCGCCCTTGCCATCGAGCGCGGGCTGGATCAGGTCCTTGATGTGCGCGATGCCCGCGACGTTGTCGGGGTCCTCGTGATAGACGGGGATGCGGCTGAAGCCGGTCTGGCGCATGGTGGACAACACGTCGGCGACCGTCTCGTCGTCCTCGCACATGGTGGTGTCCACGCGCGGCACCATGACCTCGCGGGCAACGGTGTCGCCCAGGTCGAAGATCTCGTGGATCATGCGCTTTTCCTCGTCGAGCAGGTCGTCCTGCTCCGAGACCATGTACTTGATCTCTTCCTCCGAGACGTTCTGACGGTCGTCGGCACTCTTGATACGCAAGATGCGGGCCAGGCCATCGGAGCAAGCGCCAGTCAGCCACACGAGCGGACGGGCGATCTTTTGGAATACGGAGAGCGGTCCCACGACCTGCTTGGATACGCCCTCGGCGTTAGCAAGGCCGATGCGCTTGGGCACGAGCTCGCCGATCACGATGGACACAAAGGCGACGGCGACGGTGATGATGACCGGCGCCAGGCCGCGCGCGATGGCGGAGAGCGGCGCGATGCCAAAGCTCATGAGCCACGTGGCGAGCGGGTCGGACAGGCTCGTCGAGGCAACGGCGGACGAGGCGAAGCCCACGAGCGTGATGGCGACCTGGATGGTGGCGAGCAGCTGGTCGGAGTCGGCAGCCAGCTTAATGGCACGCTCGGCGCGCTTGTCGCCTTCCTCGGCCTCATGCTCCAGCACGGCGCGCTTGGCCGTGGTGAGCGCCATCTCGGACATAGAGAAGTAGCCGTTGATGAGGGTCAAAACGAGGGTAGTGATAAGGGAGATGGTTATGTCCATCGGGAGTTTCTCGAACCTCCAAGATTCGGGACGTCAGGTCAAAACGTTGATGACGGATACGGCAATTGCACCGGCGCCCAAACGAGGACGCGGGCGCGCAGGCGTGGTCGCTAAATTACGAAGAGAATCACCGCCATGAACTGGAAGATGCTGCCGGCGAGCACCCACAGGTGAAACACACTATGCAGATAGCGCACGTTTTTGGCGATGTAGAACGGCACGCCCACGGTATAGCACACGCCGCCGACAGCGAGCAGGGCAAGTGCCACGGGGTTGAGCAGCGACACGAGCTCGGGCAGCTTAAAGACAACGAGCCAGCCCATCAGCAGGTAGACCAGGCCGCTTACCCAGTGCGGCTGGCGCTCGCGCATAAAGCACTCGAGGGCGATGCCGATAATGGCGATGGCCCATACGGCGAAGAACAGCGCAGCGCCGCCGTCGTTTGCGAGCGTGATGAGGCAAAACGGCGTATAGCTGCCGGCTATGAGCAGGTAGATGCAGCTGTGGTCGATGATGCGAAACACGCGCTTGGCGCGCGCGGGTTGAATCGCATGGTAGAGCGTGGAGGCTAGGTATTCGAGGATGATGCTGACGCCATAGACAATTGCCGCGGCCATGTGGGCCGGGCCACCGCCGCGCAGTGCAGCGAATACGATCAGGAGCACCAGACCCGCAATACCCAGCAAGCAGCCGACACCATGGGTGACGGAGTTCATAATCTCCTCGCCCACCGTGTAGTGCGGAACGGCCGCGGTCTTGGGTCGCGGCTTAGAACTGTCGCTCGAATCGGACATGCCGGTTACATCCTCCAATGTAAAGAGTTCTCAACACTATATCAAAGCGTCTGGGTACGTGCGAAATTTGCACCATACGTGTCCCTTTGTTTACCCATTCTTTGCTTGTTGACGCATCAACGGCGAACATCCATAATGCGCTTGTTTTAAATGTTGATGTATTAACATCTATAAGGAGAACCGTAAATGCCTCAAAGCGCACACCCCCATCGGAAGCTCAAGATAGCCGGCGTTGTTGCGTTGGTGCTCGTCGTCGCGCTGCTTGGATTTGCCGGCAACTTTTTGTTTGACTTTGCCCTGAACCCCCAAGCGCCGTACACCATGGAGATGATGCAGGATAGCAAGAACGACAAAGAAGGTGAGCAGCCGGATGCCGAGGACACCGAGGCGCGGGCATGGTTTAAGGAAAACCGCAAGAGCAGCAGCCTCACCGCAGATGACGGAACCGAGCTCGCCGCTTGGTATTTCGCCGCCTCGGAGAACACCCACGATTACGCTGTCTGCCTACACGGATACACCGATGAGCCCATCGGCATGGCCCGATATGTCAAGCGCTTCCACGACCGCGGCATGAACGTGCTCGCGCCTGCCGCCCGCGCCCACGAGCGTTCCGGCGGCGACTATATCGGCATGGGCTGGCCCGAGCGCCTCGACATCGTCGCATGGATCGAGCGAATCGTTCAGGCTGACCCCGAGGCGCGCATCCTGGTCTTTGGCGAGTCGATGGGTGCGGCAACCGCCATGGACGTCGCGGGGGAATCTCTGCCCGCAAACGTGAAATGCATTATCGAGGACTGTGGCTATACGAGTGTTTGGGACGAGTTTTCCCTACAGCTCAAGGACGTGTTCGGCCTGCCCAGCTTCCCCTTGCTCGATGTGGCGAACCTGGTGTGCAGGGTGCGCGCGGGCTACGACTTTCATAAGGCGAGCAGCGTGGAGCAGCTTAAACACGCGACGGTCCCCATGCTCTTTATCCATGGCGATCAAGATACCTTTGTGCCGTACAGTATGCTCGACCAAAACTACGACGCGTGCGCCAGCAAGGTCAAGCAAAAGCTCACCATCCATGGCGCCACCCACGCCAAGAGTGCGCAAGTTGACCCCGAGCTCTACTGGAATACGGTCGACGACTTCCTCGGAAAGATTTTTTAGGCAAAAAGCAACGTCCGGGGCTTTATCTGACCCCCTATTTTCGGAAGTATGCGGCAAAATCTGGAACTGCCGACCAGACCGCAGTTTTATCAACAATTTATCAGGGGTTTTGTTGCCAAAAAACGTCGTGCGCTCGGCGGTCTCGAAATTTGCCGCATACTTCCGGAAAGCCGCCCGCGAGCGCTGTGCTCGCGGGCGGCTTTTGCTCGACTTACGCCACAAAGGCACTTGATATGTTCAATAGCTAGGCGCTATTTGACCTCGATGAGCTCATACTTGCTCGTGCCCAGGCCGATCTTCTCGGCGTGTGCGATGCAGGAGCGCCAGTCGGTGTCGGGATGCGTGATGCAGAAGGGATCCTTGGCCTGCTCGCCCTCCAAATGCTCGTGGTTATGCTCCATCTTGGCCGCGCTGTCGGTAAGCTCGGTGTTAGGCAGCGGCTCGGATGCCATGACGGCATCGGCGCAGGCCTGGTCGATGGCGACCGGGTCGAAGCTCGCGAACATGCCGATGTCGTTGACGATGGGCGTGTCATTCTCGGGATGGCAGTCGCAGTTGGGGCTGATGTCCATGGCGAGCGAGATATGGAAGCTGGGGCGATCCTGGACAACGGCCTTCGTATACTCGGCGATCTTGTAGTTGAGTACGTCGGCCGCGGCGTCATAGTCGGGCTTGATGCAGTCCTGGTTGCACGCCGCAATGCAGCGTCCGCAGCCCACGCAGCGATCGTGGTCGATGGTAGCCACGTGAACCGTGCGGGTGCTGCCGTTGGCAAGCTCGCGCTCACGCGTACCGTCAAACGTGATGGCGCTGTGCGCGCAAATCTTCTCGCAGGCACGGCAACCTACGCAGTTGGTAGTATCGACGCTCGGCTTGCCGGCGGCATGCTGCTCCATCTTGCCGGCACGGCTGCCGCCTCCCATGCCCAGGTTCTTCATGGCGCCGCCAAAGCCGGCCTGCTCATGGCCCTTAAAGTGGGTGAGGCTGATCACGATGTCGGCGTCCATGAGCGCCTGGCCGATCTTGGCCTCGTGCACGTATTCGCCGCCCTCGACCGGGACGAGTGCCTCGTCGGTACCCTTGAGGCCGTCGGCGATGATGACCTGGCAGCCCGTGGCGTACGGAGTAAAGCCGTTCTGGTAGGCGGTGTCGATGTGCTCGAGCGCGTTTTTGCGGCTGCCCACATAGAGCGTGTTGCAGTCGGTGAGGAAGGGCTTGCCGCCCAGCTCCTTCACCACGTCCGCGACGGCGCGGGCGTAGTTGGGGCGCAAAAAGCTCAGGTTGCCCCGCTCGCCAAAGTGGATCTTGATGGCGACGAACTTATTCTCGAAGTCGATCTGCTCGATACCTGCGCGACGAATGAGGCGCTTGAGCTTGTCGAGCTGGCTCTCGCGAGCATGCGTGCGCAGGTTGGTGAAGTACACCTTAGCGGGTGCTGCGGGTGCAGTTGCGGTCATAGTTATATCCCCTCGGTCTATATGGCGTTACAGACATAGAGGATGGTACCCGTTAAAGTAGGGTCGAAGTCAAGCACAGCCACTCATTGGGGACAGACTTAAATGAGTGCTTGCCGCCCGGCCGGCGAATCGGCAAAGACTGTCCCCGATGACTACTCCTGCACCTTGAGGGCTTCGGCCAGGCTGACGCGCTTGATGGAGCGCGTGTGTAGCAGCGCCACGACCAGGTAGGTCGCAAAGCCGATGCCGACGCATGCAGCCATGGACCAAGCGGGCACGTAGATCTCGATATTGCCGTTGTAGGCGAGCAGCATCGAGCGGAAAATCGCGGTCAGCGAGCCAATGATCACGGGCAGGCTCAGCACGAGTGACACCGCCACGCACAGCGTGATCGAGCGGATGTACAGATGCGAGATCTCGCTATCGCGATAGCCAAAGACTTTCATGTAGCTGATCGAACGGGCGCTGTGGTCGATCACCGCCTTGGTCAGCAGGTACATAAACAGCAGGAAGATAAACACCGCGAGCCCGACCATCATGCCGATCATTTTGCTCATCATGCCGATAAACTGGTCGCCCACGGCGCGCATGTCGTCGGGCGTGGTGTCGCCGGCAAAGTAGCGCGCGTCGAGGTCGAGCTTCTCGTTGCTCACATAGCCGTTAAAGTAGGCGGCATCGTTGTCGAACAGCTCGTTAAAGTCATCGATGCTCATATAGATATTCATGTCCGACTTTGAGCCCCAGGAGCAGCCCTTGCCCGCGTACTCAAGGGAATAATCCCGAGCCTCGTACTTGTCGCGAAGCTCGACCTTCTGGCCCTCGCTCCAGCCAAACTTGTCGAGCAGGCCGCCGCCAAAGACAACGTGTCCGTCGCCGATGTTGAGGCCCTTCCAGTAGCGCGAATCGGGCGAGATGCCGTAGACGGAAATCGTCTCCTCGCCATTACCATCGCCGCGGTCGTATTGCAGCTGGTAGACGGCATATTTCTCGGCCTGCGCGATTGCGCCCGCGCCGTTGTCGGTCGAATTGACCGGGTGGATATCGTCGTTGTCAGTGTCGATCTTAGAGGCCTTGTCGATCAGGCCGATGGCCTCGTCGCGGTTGCAGCCGAGGGCAGCGGCAAGGTCATCGAGGCGCGCGTAGAGCGCGTCCTTCTTGTCCTGGACCCTGGCGAGCGCGTCCTGCGCCGCGGTCAGGCTCTCGGCAGACGGAGATGCGGTCGCGGCATCGGCTGCCGTCTGCGCCGCATCGGCCGCGCCGTCAAGCTCGTCATCGGCATCCTGGGCGGCAGAAAGCAGCGCGCCGTCAACCGACTGCAAGCGCTCGAGTGCCGACCACTGCTCGCGCTCCTCGGCAGTGCCCTCGAGCTCCAGCGGCGCCTTGAGTGTGTACTGATGCTCGGCGACCAGGCTCGTCTCGAGGTTGTCCGCATAGTGCGTCATCGTGGGCAGGATCGCCAGGCCAAAGAGCAAAAGCAGCGAGGCAAACGCAATGCCCACGAAGAGCGTGGCGAAGTTGCCCAGGTTGCGCAGGAAGATGCGCAGGCGAAAGCGCGAGACAAAGCCCATGCGCTCCGGCAGCTGCAGGCCGCGCTTGGTGCCCGATTTGCCGCTCGCCTCGTGACGAAGGAACTGCAACGGCGTCTTGCCCATCTTGCGAAGCAGGCCCACCAGCGTGATGAGGATGAGCGCGGCAGCGGGAACCACGGCGCACTTCACAAAAATCTCCCAGCTCCAGTACACCTGGAAGGGAGGCAGGCTGTACGAACCGTAATAGAGGCCGCGCATGGGCTCGGTAAAGAACGCGACGCCGAGCGCGGTGCCCAAAAGCGCCGCGACCACGCCCACGATGGCGGGAAGTGCCAGGTAGTGCAGCACGATCTCGCGGCGGCGATAGCCGCTGGCGAGCAGCGTGCCAATGATGGCGCTCTCCTCCTCGATGGTGGCGTCGGTAAGGACCACAAAGACGAACGCCATGATCACGATGATAATGTTGAGCAGCGTCATCCACATCATGGAGTCGCCGTCTACGTCGTCGCGCGCGTAGCCAATACCCTGGTTGGAATCGGCGTCGATCAGATCGTCCACGCGCGCATCGGCATCGGTCAGCGCCTCGACCATATCCTGCTCCGCATCGATGCGATCCGCGGTGGGGAGGTCGCGATCGGTAAAAGCAAAGGAGTAGGTGTAGGCAGGTGCACCACCGGCATCCTCGAGCGCGGCAAAGCCGGCGTCGGTGACCTCGGCCACACCATAGGTGATGGTGTTCACCGTAAAGTCCGAATTGTTGAGGAGCAGCGCCTGGCCATCGGGCTGGGTCATGATGCCGCAGATGGTGTAGGTGCGGCCCTCAAGCTCAACCTTATCGCCCACGACAAGGTCGTTGTTGGTGGCAAAAACTCGGTCGATAGCCACCTCATCGTCCGTCTTGGGCTGCTTGCCTTCGCAGTAGGACGCGATATCGACCTTGGTGCGGTGCGCATAGGTGCGCAACGTGCGCTTGGTGCCGTCGTCGCCGGCGGTCTTTTTGATGATGGCGTCGATGGAGAAATTCTTGTAGAGCGTGACGCCGCCGACGTCGTCGGCTGCGTCCTCGGCTGCCTTGAGCTGGTCGTCGGTAGCCTCGAAGGAGGTGGTCACGCGGCCGTCCTCAATCGTGTACGCATCGCGCATGTCGTCGATAAGGCAACCGATGGAATGCGCCGCGAGCAAAAAGCCCGAGGTGAGAGCGATGCTCCCGCACATAAGCAAAAAGATGCCCAGGTACTTGCCGATATTGCGGCGCAGCTCGCGCGGGAGTCGCTTTGCGAGAGGTGTCATGGCATCGCCTACCAATCGAGCTCGGCGGCCGCAACGGGCGACTCGTTGAGCCCATCCTCGACGATGCGGCCGTCGCGCAGGCGCAGCACGCGGTTGGCCATGCGGGCGATGGCGGCGTTGTGGGTGACGATGATGATGGTGCAGCCGTAGGTGCGGTTAACATCCTCCATGAGCTGCAAGATTTCCTTGGATGTCTTGTAGTCAAGCGCGCCGGTGGGCTCGTCGCACAGCAGCAGGCCCGGGTTTTTGACGAGTGCGCGGCCGATGGCGCAACGCTGCTGTTGGCCGCCCGAGACCTGGCGCGGGAACTTGTTGCGGTGCTCGTAGAGACCCAGCGAACGCAGCAGGTCGTCGACATTGAGCGGGTTTTTGGACAGGTGCGCCGTGACCTCGATGTTCTCCTTGATGGTGAGATCGGGCACCAGGTTGTAGAACTGGAAGACAAAACCCAGCTCACGGCGGCGATACTCGCCCAGATCGGTAGGTTTGAGCACCGTGAGGTCGCAGCCGTCCACCATGATGGAGCCACCGTCGGCATCCTCCAGGCCGCCGATCAGGTTGAGAAAGGTCGACTTGCCCGAGCCCGAGGGCCCCAGCATGACGCAGATCTCGCCGCGGTTGATGGACGTGTCGATGCCATCGAGTACCGTCAGGCGCGCATCACCGTCGCCGTAGTGTTTCCTGAGCCCGCTGACCTGGACATAGGCTTGCTTTGTCGACATGCTATCCCCCGTTGTTAGCCTTCTGCTACTTTTCTAGGGTAATAGTAAACCCAGGCGAACTATTTTTAAGCGACAGGCGCGATTTTTTCCAACCTACTCATTGGGGACAGACTTAAATGAGTGAAATCGCTCATTTAAGTCTGTCCCCAATGAGTGCCGGCAGGAAAGGAGCGTCCCCAAGTGCCGACATATTGGGACAGTCCCTGCCAGCCCTGCCGGCGAATCGGCAAAGACTGTCCCCAATGACTAGGTGGCTAGGCGTGGGATTTGTTGTGCGCGAGGGCTAGGCCTACGGCGGCGATGGCCGCGGCAAAGAGCACCGTGACGCCCAGATCGCAGGCGATGTCGCCCAGCACGGTGGACGTCAGGTCTGCGGCGAGCGCCTTGCCAATCGCATCGTTCACCCAAAACGTCGGCACAAAATGCGCCGCGGTCTGCACGGCCGAGCCCATGAGCGACAGCGGCATCCAGGCGCCGCCCAAAAACGTCATGAGCATGCCGAGTAAGTTGCCCACGCCGTTGAGCAGTTCCTCGCGTGCGCCCAAGCTCGACAGCGTAAAGCCAACGGCCAGAGGCGTGCACGCCAGGGCAAACGTCGCCGCCAGCGCCAGGCACACACGACCCGCGCCGACCTCGGCAACCGCTCCGGCAAAGCCCACGACGCCCATCATGCTCGACACAAACCAGATGCAGACGGTCATCACGGCGGCGGCCGCAAACACGGCAAGCGAGCGCTGACGCCCGGAGACCGGGCCGGCCTCCATGCGGCGCACGCGCTCGGGCTCGTTCATGCCCGAGAACACCAATCCCACCGACACGATGACCGACGAGATGATCGCGTACGCACCAAAGTTGAAGTACGACTTGAGCGTGGCGGCGGCAGTCGAGTAGACCTTGACCTGCTCGATCTGGACCTCCGCGCGCTTTGCGGCCGCATGCTCGGCCGCCTTGGCAACGTCACCGTTGGAGGCAACGGGTTCAAGTGCCGCCGCAGCACCCGCGAGCGAGATCCAGCGCGAGGCCTCGGCAGACGAAAGCGCAGCCGCCATGGTGCCGGCACCGTAGGTCACGTCGAGTTTGGGCAGGGCCTCCCCCGCACGGGCGGCCGCAACGAGGTCGTCCTCAAACCCCTCCGGGATAAAGAACACGCAGTCGGCGCTGCCCTTGGCGCTGTTGCTCTTGGCGAGCGCATCCGCAAGGTCGTACGTATCGTCACCAACGCCCGTGACCAGGTCAAAGCGTGAGCCCAGGTGCTTGGTAAGCGCCCGCGAAAGGTCGCTATTGTCGCGGTCGACCACGATCACGTTGGTGTCGTAGGGCTCGTACTCGGTAAGCTGCGACGAGTTCCAGCTCACCGAGGCCGCGATGAATACGCCCATGAGCGAGATGAACACCGTATAGATGAGCAGGTAGAACGGGTGCGCCAGCGCCATGCGAAGCGCGGTCTTAAAGGTGCTCATAGCGGCTCCTTCCAAAGATCAGCGTGGCGGCGGCAACGAACAGCAGCGCCATCAGGACCAGCGCGCCGGCGCGAACGGCAAAGGGGCCCAGGTCCTCAAAGAAATACAGGCGGTTGAACATGTCGCAGATAAGCTTGACGGGATTGAGCCAGCACTCGGCCGGGCAGGCGCGGGCGACGTCGTCGGCAAGTGCCATCGCCGGCTCGCCGTAGAGGCCGGCGAACAGGGCGCACGTGATGGCAAAGCCCGTGAGGATGCCCGACTTGGACGCCTTGCCACCCTTAACGGGAAGCGTGCCCACAAAGAGCCCCAGGCCCGTGGCGGCAAGCGCGGATGCAGCACCGCCCAGCAGGCACAGCCCCTCGCGCCCGCCAAAGTCGACGCCAACGACTAGGCGCACGTAGCCAATCGCGACCGCCATCGAGGCAAAGGAAACCAGCCACGAGCCGACAAAGATGCCGGCTAGCGACGCCGTCTTGGAAAGGCCACCCACGCAGCGACGCGCGCCAAGGCCCGACAGATTGGGCTGCAGGCCGACGACGCTCAAGGCGGCAAACTCGGCAGACATCATCGCGACCAGACCAAAGAGCGCGTAGTAGTAAATGGTCGTGCCGTCGGGCGTGGTGCGCGTCAGGCTCACACGACGGGTGCCGCCCTCGAGCGACAGGGCGCGCGCAACCGCCTCCGGATCGGCGAGCGCCGCCGGGTCATCTTGAGCAATCTGGGCCATGAGCTCGGCGTTTTGCGTATACGAGCTTGCCACCGTCTCAAGGATGCTGCGGTCGGTGAGCACCGACGAAGCACGCGAGCCGTCATAGCTCGAGAGCAGCGTGAGCTTGGGCGTGCCCGCAGCGTCGACCGTATAGATGCCCGCGACCTCGCCGGACTTGAGCGCACGGTTCGCGGCGTCCACATCCTCGCACTCGTGAATCTCGAGCAGTTGATCGTCGCCTTCCTTGGCAAGCGACGTCGCCACGTCCTTAAAGGACGAAGCGCCCCAGGCTTCGTCAGCGACAACGGCCACCGGCACCGGGTCGACCTTGCCGTCGGAGCTGAGGTTCGCAAACATAAACATGAACATCGTTGAAAGCGCAATGGGAAAGACCGCGCCCCAAACCCACGTGCTCGGCCGACGCAATAGCGTCTTGAGCGTGGTGATGATAGTGTTGAACATGGCCGCCCCCTAGTCGCGCAGCTCGCGGCCGGTGATCTCGAGGAACACGTCGTTGAGAGTCGGCGGCTCGCTCCACACGCGGCCGAGCGCCACGTCGGCGGCGCGCAGCGTGTCGAGGATGTCCACCAGGTTGTGCGGGCTCGCCTCGCAGGTGCAGACGAGTTCGCCGCCGGACAGCTCGACCGAAAGCACGTGCTCGAGAGCGCGCAGCCGCTCGACCGTGGCGGCCTCGACGGCGCCGACCTCGACAGTCACGCGCTCGCCCATCTGGATCATGCGCTTGAGCTCGTCGTTGGTGCCCTGCGCCAGCACGCGGCCGCCGTCCATGATCATGATGCGGCTGCAAATCTGCTCGACTTCCTCCATGTAATGGCTGGTATACACCACTGTGGCGCCCTCGTCGCGCAGGCGGCAGATGCCCTCCAGGATGGCGTTGCGGCTCTGCGGGTCGACCGCCACCGTGGGCTCGTCAAAAAAGATGAGCTCGGGCTTGTGCGCGATGCCGCAGGCAATGTTGAGGCGGCGCGCCAGTCCGCCCGAAAGCTTGCCGGGACGAAACTTGGTAAAGTCGCCCAGCCCGACAAAGTCGATCGCCTCGTCCACCAGCGCGCGGCGGCGCTTGCGGTCGTTGACGTAAAGACTGCAGAAATAGTCGATGTTCTCGCGCACCGTGAGCTCGTCGAACGCCGCCACCTGCTGTGGCACCACGCCGATGCGGCGCTTGAGGTCGTAGCGGGCGGGCGTCATGGGCTCGCCGAACAGCTCGATGGTGCCTTTGTCGTAGGCAAGCAGCTGCAGAATACAGTTGATGGACGTGGTTTTGCCCGAGCCGTTGGGGCCCAGCAGGCCAAAGATCTCGCCGGGGGCGATATGCAGGTTAAAGTGGTCGAGCGCGATAAGGTCATCGTAGCGCTTGACGAGGTTTTCGACATGGACGATGTCTGTCATGAGGCGGCCCTTCTGTTGCTTGCGGCCCGGTACGATTGCATCATCGCAGGAGCCGGCGGCGCGCGCCAGTGAGCTTTGTCACGAGTGTGGGGCTGGGCGCGCGGCCCGGGCGCAGGGCCCGGGCGCGGGACCTGACAGCGCCTTCGCTTTGCCGCGGGAGGAATGTCACGGTTGCTCCGGGTGGCGCCTCCCCCGTGCGCGGCATCGCGTACAATACCCGTATGAACAGGCTTTTCGACAAATCGATTGTGCTGGCGTGCTGTATCGCAGCCGCTCTGGGCATTGCTGTGGACGCTCGCTTGATTGCGGCGTTTTGCCTTGGCGTTATTGCCACCTCGCTGGCCGAGCTCGCACAGAAGGAACGCACGAGCCGCACAAGCGAGGCCGCGAGCTACGCTTACATCATCGCGGCTGTTTTCGTGCCGTCGTTTATGCCGTTTGCGCCCCTCGCCTTTTATGACATCGCGCGGCGTGTGCACCGTGAGCGTGTCTGGCCTGCGCTGGGTGTGGCTCCCATTTTTGCCTTCGTACTCGCTGCGGATTTCCGCGCCGGCATACTTCCCGCCCGCGCGCTGTTGCTGACCGCCATCCTTTCAGTTGCCGCCACCTTGCTATCGCTACGTACCGCTCAGTTGGAGCGCGAGCAGCAGCGCATGCGCCGAATCCGCGACGAACTGCAGGAACGAGCCCTCGCGCTGGAGGCGCGCAACCGTGACCTTGCCGACCGCCAGGACTACGAAGTCGAACTCGCGACGCTCGCCGAGCGTGCCCGCATCGCGCGTGAGATCCACGATAGCGTTGGCCACCAACTTACACGTGCCTCGTTACAGACCGAGGCCCTGCGCATAGTCCACGCCAATGAGCCCGGCGTCGCCGCCGATTTCGCCGACGTCAAGCACACCGTTGACGAGGCGCTCCAACTTGTGCGCACTAGCGTCCACGCGCTCAATGACACTGCCGCCGACCTCTCCGTACAGCTCGAGCGCATCGTGGAAGGCGTGTGCTCAGATGGCGGCCCGCAGATTGAGCTTGAGGTTTTGGCCGAGCATGCGCCCGCCAACATCACCAACTGCTTTGCGGCGGTCCTGCGCGAGGCGCTATCCAACACCATGCGCCACGCCCGCGCTCAAAACGTTGCTGTGCGATGCTTGGAGCATCCATCGTTTTACCAGCTCATCGTTACCGACGATGGCACGGGCGGGACCCAGACGGGCGGTCGCGGCATCGCCGAGGGCATGGGGCTCGGCTCCATGCGCGAGCGCGTCGAGGCGCTTGGCGGCACCTTCACCGCCGGCCCGCGCGCCGGCGTCGGCGGCTGGCGCGTGTTTGCCACCGTTCCCAAACAGCAAGGAGATGAGGGCCGATGAGGCTCATCGTTGTCGACGACGACCGTTTGGTGGTCGATTCGCTCAAGATTATCCTGGGCGCACAGCCGCAGATCGAGGTGGTGGGTACCGGCGCCAATGGCGACGACGCGGTCGCGCTCTACGCTGAGCACGCGCCCGACATCGCGCTGCTCGACATTCAGATGCCGGGGCGCGACGGGCTTTCGGCGGCCCGCGAGATTCTTGAGCGCGACCCCGCGGCACGCGTGGTGTTTCTGACGACATTCTCGGATGACGAATACATTGTGTCGGCACTCAAATTGGGCGCCCGCGGCTACCTGATCAAAACCGATGTCGCTGCCATCCCGCCAGCGTTGGCGCAGGTCATGGACGGCAAGCGCGTGCTCGAGGGCAAGGCGATCGAAGACATCGACTTTGACGGAACGGGCGTTGAGGCGGGCATGCCCCGCCGGCCCGCCGCCTTTGCCAGCCTGACCGACCGCGAGTTCGAAGTCGCAGAGCTCATCGCCCGCGGCCTCGATAACAAGGAAATCGCCGCCACGGCCTACATGGGCGAAGGCACGGTGCGCAACCACATCAGCTCGATCCTTGCCAAAATGGGCCTACGCAACCGCACGCAGATCGCCATCGCCTACCTGCGAGGGTAGTTGCCCGACGACCAACCGCTCCGGCATAGCAAAATGGCTGTTACTGATATGGTGCCATTTCAAAACTATGCCGGTTTACGGGGCTAAAGTCGGAACCCTCATCCATATCCCCTATTTTTGAAAAACGGCAGGCCATCTACCTGCGGTTTTGTCTTTGCGATTTTCTGTATGGTCGGAGGTTCGCTATCCAGCCCCGTAATCCGGCATAGTTTTGTTCGCGGCAGCCCAACCGCGCGCTCACGCGCGGGGCCGGCGGGGCATTTTTGCCCCGCCGGCCCCTATTCCAGCTCTATTCCAGCTCTATTCCAGAGCTATTCCGGCTTGGTTTCTACCGTGGGGGTCTTGTCCGCCGCAACTGGAGTGCGGGCGGTGTCCATGCTCAGGCAGTGTTTAGGGCAGCTTTCGATGCACTCGCCGCACACCACGCAAGCATACGGGTCGATCGTCCACGTTCCGCCCTTGCGATCGACCGCGAGCGCGCCCGCCGGGCAACGGCGCGCGCACATGCCGCAGCAAATGCACACATCCATGTCATTGACGATATGCCCGCGCAGGCGCTCGGGCGCCGCCAGCTTCTCCTGCGGATAGCACACCGTGACCGGCTGCTTGACCATAGAACCCAAGGCCGTCTTGGCAAATGTCAGTAAACTCATGCCGCGCCTACCTTTCCGTGCAGCTAATGCAGGGGTCGATGGTCAGGATAATCATTGGCACGTTGGCAAGGAGCACGCCCTGCAGCGCATGTGTCAGACCCGCCAGGTTCTGCGACGTCGGCGTGCGCACGCGGAAGCGGTCCAGGTTCTTGGTGCCGTTGCCGCGCACATAGTAATACGCCTCGCCACGCGGCTGCTCAATCACAACCTCGCCACGCGCGCCGTCGGCCGGTGTGAGCTTGGTGCGCCCACCGATGCCGTCATGCGGAATCTTGCCCACAAGCTCCTTAATGATGTCCATGGCCTGCGTGACCTCGGCGCAACGCACCTGGCAGCGGGCATAGCAGTCGCCGTCGGTCGCCACGATGGGCTCAAACGCGGCCAGATCCGCATAGGCGCCGTCGCCGAGCATGCGCACGTCGTAATCCACGCCCGAAGCGCGACCGAACGGGCCGACCATCGACAGATCAAGCGCGTCCTTCTTGCTGATCACGCCCACGCCATGCAGGCGCTCGCCGCAGCTATCGTCGTCCAAAAAGGTATGCACCAGGGCCTCGTAGTCGGGACGCATGGCATCGAGCGTCTGGACAATACCCGCCAGCTCGGAGTCCTCGATGTCGTGCTTAAGGCCGCCGATCTCGTTAATCGAAAGGATCACGCGGCCGCCGCAGGTGCTCTCGAAGATTTTGAGAATCTGTTCGCGCAGGGTCCACGAACGATAGAACAGCGCCTCGAAGCCAAAGGCATCGGCGAGCAGGCCCAGCCACAGCAGATGTGAGTGGATGCGCGAAAGCTCGTGCAAAATGGTGCGGATATACTGCACGCGGCCGGGTATCTCGATGTCGAGCATGCGCTCGCAGGCGCTGGCATAGCCGCAGCTGTGACCCACGGCACAAATGCCGCAGATGCGCTCGGCGATGTAGCCAAACTGGTGCATGTCACGCTTTTCGGTGAGCTTCTCGAGTCCGCGGTGCACAAAGCCGATCTGCGGAATTGCCTCGATGACGCGGTCGTCCTCGATCACCAGGTCCAGATGAAGCGGCTCGGGCAGCACCGGGTGCTGCGGGCCAAACGGAATAACGGAGCGATGAGCCATGGACCTTACGCCTCCTTTTTCTGCTTGTCGCGGGCGGCCTTGGCGGCAAGCGCCGCGCGGACCTTGGCCGCCTTCTCGGGATCCATGGCGGCGAGCTTTGCCTCCATCTCGGCGGCTTTGAGCGCTGCCTTGGCAGCGGCATCGTCATGCTGAGCATCGGAGCCGGCAGCCGCGTCGGGCTGAGCGGCGGCAGCGCTCGCAGCATCGCCGGCGCCCGCAGCGCCCTCCCCTGCAGCAACGGCAGCCGCGGCGGCCTTCTCGGCCGCGGCCTTGCGCGCCTTGGCCTCGGCGGCGGCACGGACCTTCATGGCCTTCTCGCGCGCGGCCTTCACCTCGGGCGTGATAACGCTCATGGGTTCAGCGGTCGAGACCTGGTAGAAAAAGCCCTTAAAGTCGATCTGCATGTCGGTAATGGCAAGACCAAACAGGTCGTGGACCTCATTTTCAAACGGGAATACCGCCGGATAATACGAGCTGATGGACGGAATCTCCTGGTACCGGTCGATTCCCTCGACTACCAGGTTCTCAATCGCATAGCTGCCGTCCTGCGCAATATGCTCCCGAGCGGCATGAACGTTGATAAACGTATAGACCAGGCGATACGTGCCGTCGTCGACGTTGCGCTCGGCGTGCATTTGCACAGAGCGCGCGCCGACGCCCTTGAGCGCCTGGACATGCGACAGCAACTCATCGATCCCGACTGTGGTATAGATTGCCTCTTGCATTACTCGGCCTCCTTTGCAGCGACGGACGCGGCGGGCGTCCCAGTGGGCGTGTCGCCGGCCCCCGCGGCCACAAACCCGTCCTCGCCCAGTTCAACGCCACCGTCCCAGGTGGCGGCGCCGCCCACGGTGAGCGGATCGCCGCCGGCGCGCATCACGGCCTCCTTCTGGTCCAGGATGCCGCACGCCTCCACGATGGCATCGATCATGGTCTCGGGGCGAATGGCACACCCGGGCGCGTACACGTCCACGGGGATTGCGCGGTCCACGCCGCCGATCACGTTATAGGCATCGCGGAATACGCCGCCCGAACACGCGCAGATGCCGCAGGCCACCACGCACTTGGGCTCGAGCATCTGGTTGTAGATCTGGCGCACGACGGGCAGGTTCTGGGCATTGACCGACCCCGTCACCAAAAAGATATCCGCATGCTTGGGGTTGCCGGTGTTGACCACGCCAAAGCGCTCCGCGTCGAACAGTGGCGTGAGCGAAGCAAGCACCTCGATATCGCATCCGTTGCAGCTCGAGCCGTCGTAATGAATAACCCACGGCGAACGCGACATTTTATGATCCATGGATGCCGCCTCCTAAATAAACACGTCGACGAGGATGGGCATAAGGTTGAGCAGGCCAAACACCAGCGCCACGCCCCAGCCGAGCTTAAAGCAGCTGCGCCAGGTGCTGCGTGCGAAGGTGTTGTCGATCAGCACCTCGACAAAGTACGTCGCGGCCATCACGACCAGGGCGACCACCCAGCTCACGGGGTTGTCCCAGACAAAGAACATGCCCACCCACATCAAAAACAGCACAGTCTCGCACCAGTGCATAAGGGTCATTTTGGCCAGCGTGCCGCCGCTCATCTCGGTGGCGACGCCCTGGACAATCTCCTGATGCGCGTGATGCGAGTACGAAAGGTCAAACGGCGACTTGCGCAGCTTGATGGTAAGCACCGCGAGCAGCGCGAGGAAAATGGGCGCGCTGTACACGATGATGGGGGCCGACTGCCCCGTCACGGCGATGGAATCAAAGCTGTCGGTGGCAAGGTACAGGCCCACGCTCATCAGCAGAACGGCGGGCTCGTAACTCATAACCTGCAGCAGCTCGCGGTCGGCACCGACCTGGGCAAACGGGCTTTGCGTCGAGGCGGACGCCAACACCACAAAGATCGCGGCGAGGGTAACCATGAAAGCGCACAGCAGCGTGTTGGAACCCGACACAAAGATGCCGCCGCCCACGACGGTGAAGATGAGCGCGCACGCCATGTAGGTATCGTCCATGGTGTTTACGCTGGCGGGGGCCTTGCGCAGCAGCTTGGCAACGTCGTAGAACGGTTGCAGCAGGCGCGGGCCCACGCGGCCCTGCATGCGGGCGGACAGCTTGCGGTCGATGCCGTCGATCAAGCCGCCCGCAAGCGGCGCCAGCAAGGCAAACGCCACGGTGCCAATAAAGATGCCCACGACACCCGAGCCTTCGAAATACTTACCGCGCAGCACCGAGGGCGCGCTCATGGCAAGCCGCTCGGGCCCAATCCACGCGCAGCACAGCAGCGCAAACAGGATGATGGCACAGCAAACAACACTACCCGCGGGGCCCATACGCTTCTCGCCAAGGGCGTCCTCCGAGTACCAATTGCGCTTTTCGGCCTTCACCTCGCGTCCCATCGAGCCGCGGAAATGACGGTAATTATCGGTTCCTACACCCGAAAGATATACGTTTACGTGCGGTTTGTTGCTCACGCGGAATGAAGTCAGCAGCACCACGGCGATAAACGCCACGATAACCACCATCAGATACATGGCGTCCTTGCCGATAACGTACGGCACGCGGCCAAACACCATGGCCAAGTAAGGCGACACCAGACCGCTCGAGATAACCGGGAACGCCACGCAGCACAGAATCAGCAGCGCGGCGATGGTGTTAAGCGCCATCCATTCGGTCTTATGGACATTGACCTCAACGTTTTGAGCCGTGGGATCGACACCCGAAAGCTTAGCAAGCCACTTGCCCCAGAAGTAAAACGTCGCGGCCGAGCCAAAGGCAAGCACCATGATCATGAGCACGTTGCCGGTCTGCGCAAACGCCACCAGGGCGCCCCACTTGGACACGAGCATGCCAAACGGCGCCACAAACATGCCCATGATACCCAGCATCATCAGACGCGTCAGGTGCGGCATGCGGCTGAACATACCGTCCATGTCCTCGATATCGCGGCTGCCGATATGATGCTCGGCCGTGCCCACGCACAGGAACAGCAGCGACTTTGCCACCGTGTGGAACAGGATCAGGAAGATGGCGGCCCACACGGCCTCGGGCGCGCCGACACCCAGGCAGGCGCTGATGAGGCCCAAGTTGGAAATGGTGGAGTACGCGAGCACGCGTTTGGCATTGCTCTGCGAGATGGCCATGAGGGCAGCGAACAAAAACGTGATGGCGCCCACACTCGTGACCATAAAGCCGGTCACGGGATAGATGGCATAGAGTGGGCTCAGCTTGACCATCAGAAACACGCCGGCTTTGACCATGGTTGACGAGTGCAGCAGGGCGCTCGTGGGCGTGGGGGCAACCATGGCACCCAATAGCCAAGTGTGGAACGGCATCTGCGCGGCCTTGGTGAGTGCGGCGAGCGACAGCAGAACGACCGGCATCACCAGCAGCGCGGATTGCGCGGTTCCGGCGCCGGAAAGCTCGATCATGCCCGAGATGGTCAGCGGCATGCCGTTAACGTGCAGGTACATGAGCCCGGCCAAAAACGCGATGCCGCCCAGCATGTTGAGGATGATCTGGGTGAAAGCGTTTTTTATGGCCTCGGGCGTGCGCGTGTAGCCAATCATGAGGAACGAGCACACGGTGGTGATTTCCCAGCCACAGAACAGCCACTCAAGGTTGTCGCTTGTCACGATGACGAACATGGCCGAGAGGAACAGGAACATAAGCGCCAGGAACTGCGGGCGTCGGTCAGGCGCCGTCTGCCCGCGCAGCGCTGCCTCGTGCTCGTCGTGGGCCTGGAAGTCCTTCATGTAGCCCAGGGCGTACACGCAGATAAGGCTGCCGACAATGCCGACGGCAAGCACCATGATCACGCTCATGTAGTCAAGGTAGAGTGGCGTTGCCGTGACGGCTTCGGTCGCGGGCAGCGTCATAGCTGCAAAGGTGAGCGAGCCCACCAGCTGCACCACGCCGAGCACCGTGGTGAGCGTGCTCTTATATTTACGCGCGTTGTACAGGATGACGGCGCACAGGATCACGTCGATGACGGAGCTGATGATCGAGAGCACATGCGAGGTGCCGGGGGCAACCTCGAAGCTCTGCGGGCCCGTGCCAAAAAACATGACGGCGACTACAACCGTCACCGCCATAATAATGCCGGAGCCTACAAGCCCTACCGCATCGCGGGCGCGGTCACCGCGCGCGAGCAGCATGCCCAGCGCCGGTACCAGCGGAAACAGGGTAAGGAAATACAGTAGCGTCATACCATCACTCCCCCATGCAAAAACGCTGCAATTGTTTAACGTTATAGCTCAGTTGAGGAGTAGCGGCGGCGGGTTTTCGGTCAACTGGGGAGTTTTAGGCGTACGGGGTAACGAGTCTGTCCGCTTTGGAGCAGAGAGGCGACGCTCCCCCTATCGCGGCGGCGGGCGCACGGGCCACTGCGCGCGGTTTATTAACCACTTTGGAGGATGTTCCAGTAGGCTCACGACGGTCCAAAAAGTTGGCGCGGCAAGAAAAATGCGCCCCTGTGGGCGCACCATCCCGTTCGCTATTCCGCCTTTTTAACGCGCGGCTTGCGACCGCGCGGCTTATCAACCAGCGCGGACTCACCGCTCTCGCGATACTGGCGGCACCAAGCCTTGACCGAAGACTCGCTGGGAATCTTGTGCTTGATCATGGCCTCGCGAACCGTTAAGCCGTTTTCCAAGCGGTCCTTGACCACGGCGAGCTTAACTTCGTACGAATAGGTGTGATGATGCGAACCGGCGTTGAGAACGGCGTCGGCACCGCCTACGGCATACGCGCGGGCCCACTGACGAGCCGTGGCCTGGGGAATGCCAAGCTCCGCGGCGAGGGCGCGATGACCGACCCCCTCTTGGAGGATCTCGACGGCGCGCTGCCTAACCTCGGGCGCATGCGTGCGAGTCCTAGTTGCTTCCGACATACCTGCCACTTCTTAGCCTTAACCGTTAATCTGCTTTCTTACGTGCAAGTTAGATAGTAGCATTTTACTGTTTGCTCAAAGCAGTTAATTAAAATAGACGCGGCGTTATCTGGGCATTTGGCACCAATTTACGACATTTCTTTATCGATTATTTACGCTGGTAGCTGACTCGCAGCCAATCGTCATTCGCCTGTCAACAAAATTGACACCTCTTTATGTCCTTTGCTATAGCGGATATTATTATTAACCCCTCCCCCAATAATTTTGAGTAATCGGCAAGGCAGTAGACGTCCTTACTCCTCATGATTACCGCGCATTGCCATCCACCGGAGCAAAACAAAAAGGGCGGGGCCTGCTGCGCTTGCAGGCCCCGCACCGGTTGACACCCGACGGGACACAGCCGGGCGAGGCGGATCCGTGCTACCGCCCCGCCTGGCTGCGATGTTCAACTACAGCTCGTTGGCCGCGTGATACGCCGTGCGAATGGCGCTCGCAATGTCGGCGGTGCGCTCGCCCGAGCAGTCGCCCACGCAGGTCACGGGCACCGTCACGCCATCCAGGTCAAACGCGTTGGCCTTGGATCCCACGGCCATCACCACGTAATCGCAGGCGATCTTCACCGGCTCCTCGGGGCCGTCCTCGGTGGTGTGCACGGCCTCCACGCCCTCGTCGGTAATGGCGGTCAGGCGGGTCTTAACGTGCTGTTCCACGTTGTGGGCGGCGAAGTCGCTCATGATCAGCGGCAGAATGGTCTCGGACTCGCCCGCGGCAATCTTGTCGAGCATCTCGACAATCGCCACCTCGCAGCCGTGCTGCAGCAGGTACTCGGCAGTCTCGGTGCCCACCAGGCCACCGCCAATGACGGCGACGCGCCCGCTGAGCTCCACCTTGCCGGCCAGCACGTCCCAGCTCGAGACGACCTTGTCCGAGTCGGCACCCGGAACGGGGACGACCACGTCGTGCGCGCCCACAGCCACAATCGCGGCGTCGGCGGCGTTGAGATCCGCGGGGCTAGCGGCATGGTTGAGCTCGACCTTCACGCCCAGGCCGGGCAGAATCTTCTCGTAATACTCGACCGAGCGCATAATCTCATCCTTGCGCGGAGGCGCGGCCGCCAGCACAATCTGGCCGCCCAAGTGATCGCTCGCCTCATAGACGGTCACGTCGTAGCCGCGCTTGGCCGCCACGCGTGCGGCCTCCAGGCCGGCAATACCGCCGCCCACCACGGCGATCTTCTTGTCGCCCTCGCCCGGCTTAATGGCGATGGTCGCCTCGTCGCCGTTCTCGGCGTTGAGCACGCACGAGATGTACTTGCGGTTTTGAATCGCGTCGACGCAGCCCTTGTTGCAGTTGAGGCACTCGCGGATGGGCTCGCCGGTCGCGGCCTTCAGCGCAATGTCGGGGTCGCACATGAGCGAGCGGCCATAGGCGATAATGTCGGCCGCGCCGTCCTCAAGAATCTTCTCGCCGGCCTCGACCGAGACAACACGGCCGACGGTTGCCACCGGCACGGAGACCAGGGCCTTGACGCGCTCGGCCACGGGCAGCGTCCAGTTGTAGGGCATGGCACCCATGGGCGGAATGGTGTCGCCCATGTTGCCGGTGTGGTTGGCCTGTGCGACCTGGATCATGTCGATGCCCACACCCTCGAGCAGCTTGGCAAACTCGCAGGCCTCGTCGGGCTGCAGGCCGCCCTTGCCGCGCGGCGTGCCGTCGGGGTTCTCCATAATCACGGGGAGCTTGTACTCCACCATCAGCTGCGGCGCGGCTTCCTTAATGGCAGCGACGACCTCGAGCGCGTAGCGAACGCGGTTCTCGAACGAGCCGCCGTACTCGTCGGTGCGCTGGTTGAGGATAGCCGAGCACAACGAACCCACCAGGCGGTCGCCGTGGACCTCGATGGCGTCGATGCCGGCCTGCTGCGCACGGGCGGCCGAGGCGGCGATGGCCTCCTTAATCTGGGTGAGCTGCTCTACGCTCGCCTCGTTCACAAAGTGCTGCATGTCGTGGTGCAGCTTGGCGTATGCCTGATTGCGGATCTCGTTGGACTCGGCCATCTTGGCGGCAAAGGTCTCCTCGTCGCCGGCGGCCTTGGCCTCCTGCGCGGCCTTGGCGGCAGCCATGGAGCCCATGACCATGCGGCCGACGCCGGGCACGTCGTACTCGGGGTGGAACAGCTGCAGCGCGACCTTGGCGCCGTGCTTGTGGACGGCGTCGGCCAGCGCCTTAAACGTGGGGATCTGGGCGTCGGTCGCCAGCTTGGGCGTGGGGCTCGCGGTCATGACGGGAGCGACGTCGCCGATGACGATGTAGCTCACGCCGCCACGGGCCAGGCGCTCGTAAAAAGCCAGGCTGCGCTCGCCAATGGAACCGTCGCGCTCCTCGTAGCCGGTGGTCAGCGGCGGGAACATAATGCGGTTCTTGAGCTCAAGGGGGCCAACCGTAATGGGCTGGAGCAGCTTGGATGCAGGTGCGGTCATGGACATTCCTCTCTTGTAGGCGCGGCGGCGATGTTGCCGCGTAGTTGTCTAGAGGATATGACATGGAAGTGCAGCAGCACAACGGAAATCGGCGGATAGCAGGTAGCGGCAGGTGGATGGGGCGGGGCGGCCCGTCGGTTTGTCTCGATCTGTAACAGTAAGACCCTATTTTGCCGAGCAACTGTTACAGATTGAGACAAACCAATCTAGCCTGCCGAAAGATCTAGATCTGTAACAGTTACTCAGTAAAAACCGTCCCTCGTGTTACAGATTTAGACAAACGAAGACCGTCCTGCCGAAACATCTCAATCTGTAACAACTACAGACCAAAACCGGACCCACCTGTTACAGATCGAGACATTCTCCAACAACAGCGCCACCCCGTTCGAGGAAACGACCGCCACACTCACCTTTTTAAACAACCTAATACTGCACAGCCTGCAATAATAATTTGGTCACGCGTCGACTACGGCGAAGACGCGGCAGAAGGGACACCCATGCAACCGAGTACCACCGATACGTCTACCGCAAAGCAAGCGCTGCTCGAGGCGCTCTTGAGCGACGCGGGGCTCAAGAGCCTCACGCAAACGGCCTCTGCCGCTATGGACAACCCGGTGCTCGTCGTCGATCCCGTGTACCGCTATGCCGCCCGCGGCGGCTTTGAGCTCGACGATGACGACGACTCCCCCTTTGCAGCCATCACCCGCGCCGAGCTCTCCGAAGGTGACATGCTGCAGGACGAAGCCGTGCGATACATCATCAAATGCGGCTTAGACGAGGAGATTGCCCGCTCGACAGGCCCGCTTACACGCTATAACGACATGTTCCGCCTCAACACCATGACCGATGCGATCAAGGTGCACGGCACGTGTCTGGGCCGGGCGATGATGATCGAACGCAATCACGCCTTTGGCGATAGCGATCGCGAGGTCTTTGAGTTCTTTGTCCGACTGCTCGCGCAAGAACTGCAGAAAGGCGGCTTTCTTTCGTTGGGCGGCCCGCAACAGGGGCCATATTTTCTCTCGCGCCTCCTGGACGACGAAATCCCCAACCCCATCACCTGCACACGCAAAATGCAGCTCGTCGGCTTTGCGCCGCTTCCCGCCCTCTACGTTGTATGCCTGCTCAAAAAAGATTCCCAGCTCGAGGCGCGCGAGGCGGAGAGCATCCGAGGACAATTGCAGCCGCTACTGCACCATAGCCTTATCACCATGTACGAAGGTGAGCTCGTGGCGCTGGTAAGCCGTCCGCCCTCCACGCAGCTACCCGCCAACGATGAGGCGATCCTTGCCCGCGTTGCTGCCACGAACAATTTGTTCATTGGCATCAGCAACGAGTTTTCCCAGGCAACCGATGTGCGTTCGCACCTCAATCAGGCACGCGCCGCCATTCGATACGGCTCGACCTTTACCAAAATCCTCGAAGACACCCATGTGTATCGCTATTGCGAATACACCTACATGGAAATGCTCGACATCTGCAACGACCACATCAACCTTATAAACTACTGCCATCCGGCAATCTGGGCACTTTGGAAGCATGACCAGTCGCACGATTCCGAGCTGGTCGAGACGCTCTTTGCCTTTATGCAGCACAGCTGTAACACGGTGCGCACCGCCGCGATCTTGTCGCTTCACAAAAACACGCTGCTCTATCGCATTAACCGCATAAAGGAAATCACCGGTAACGACTTGGCATCGGGAGAGGACCTCTTTTTGTTCCATCTCTCGATTCGCACCCTAATCTACCTTGGCTTTCTTGAGCCGAGGATTAAGCCCCGCACCAGCGCCGACCTGCACTGCCGCAAGTAGGCCGGGCGGGGCTTGGGCAAAACTAGTCGCGCTTAATCTCCAGCGTGGGGAACGTCATCTTGGCGTACTTTTCCATGAGCGGCTTTACTTCGTCCATATGGGCGAAGAACTCGTCGCGGGTCTTGTTGATCTCGTTGAGGTGCTCGGCGCGCGCGTGGTCGTCGTTGCGGTCGCGAATCAGGCCGTTCTCGGCAATCTTGAGCTTGGGGCGACCGGTGCGCTCGTCGGTTACGATATCGCCGCCCGCGCCGCAGACCGCACACTCCCAGGGAAACTCGACCCCATCCCAATGCTTGTCGCCGGGGTACACCAGGGAGCTGTGGCAGTTGGGACACACGCCGTCATCCGGATCGCCCAGCCAGCAGCGCTCGTCAACAGGCGTGCGAATGGCCTTGACGATGTTCTCGCCCATCTTGTGGGCGCGGGCGATCTGTCCGCCCCACTCCACGTCGTCTCCCCACACAAAAGCATTGCCCGGGCGGCCGTCGCGCTGCGCCATATAGCGATCGACGACAGTCATCGACATGGTAAACATAGTCGCCTGCAGGCTCTCCAGTGCCAGGGACTGCCAATCGTGCATGGAGCCGCCGACGGAGATGAGGCCGGCAACGGTATGCGGATTCTCCTTTACGGCACCGATGGCAAGCAAGAACGAAAGCTCGTATGCCAAGAAGCGCTGGGCAAAGCGGGTGTACACCGAGCTGGGCGTAAGGTCGTAGGTCGGAACCGAGAAGATCACGCCCTGGCAGGTCTGCAGTTCGCGAATAATCGCATCTACATCGTCTTTGTTTTTAAGAACGCAGCCGTGATATTCCTTTTGCAGGCCGGCGCCCATCTTTCCCATCTGCATGGTGCAGCCCTCGCAACCGGTGCAGGGCAAGATGTTATAGTCGAACAAATTGATCAGCTCGACCTCGCCGCCAGCCTCGCGCACCGCGCAAAGGGCCTCTTTGGCCAAAGCCTCGCCGTTGCCACCGTGCCTGCCGGCACAAATCGCCATCACTTTAAACGACATGGTCGCTCCTCTCCAGAGCATTTTGGACACGGATTCTGCCCGTGTGTACTTCGCAAAAAGCGTACGGCAGACGTAAAACATGCGCACCGTCCAGGCAACCAAGGCCCGCTCGGTATTTGCGGAATACCTCGTGCAGATAAACAAAGGCCCCTCCCGCATGCCTACAAGGGACAAAACGGAAGGGGTCGGCGCTCTTATTTGCGCTTAAAGGGAATGGGTTTGGGCGGGCACTTGGGCTTGACGGCCCCAGCCGTGACGATCGCGCCGTTGTCGCAGATATCCAGGCAGGCACCGCACTGGGTGCAAGCCTTTTGGTCGATCACGTGGATGAACCGCGGCCTTCCCAGAATCGCGTCCTCCTCGCAAACGTCCGAATCGACACACTTGTTGCATGCCTGGCATTTGGAGGCGAGGATATGGAAGGTCAAGAATGCCTGGCATTCCCCGGCGGCACAGACCTTCTTGGTGGTGTGCTGCATAATCTCGCCCTCGAACAGGTCGAGGAACGACTGCACCGTGCGCGCCAGCACGCGACCCTGCTCGCACAGGCACTGCGCCTGCATCACGGGGCAAAGGTCGCGAAGGAGCGCCAAGTCACCCGGCTTGCCCTTCTTGCGGCAGATATCGGCAAGAATCGTTGCAATCTGATGCGAGCCCTCGTAGCCAAAGACACAGCGTCCGCAGCTCTCGTGACGATAGAGCGTGCAAATGTCCAAAAGCGCCTTTGCCATGCAGTTTTTGGCGGTGTAGACGCGCACGTAGTCGCTGCATAGCTCAATCTTTGAGGTGTCATCGGGCCTCAGCAGCAGACCGCTGGGATAGCCAATCCCCACCGCTTTAGCGTCGTCGGCGCCCGCCGCGGCAACCAGGGATTCCGCACTCACGACACGGTCGACCTCAACGGGCTCCTCGGCCCCGTCAATCCACACCCAGCGCTTGCCTTCGGCGGCAAGTAACTCTGATCCGCTCAGGCAGCGGTCGGCGCCATCGCCCTCGCAGCAAGATGGGAGAGGCTTTTCGCCGTCGAGCATCTTGGCCGCGGCCGAACCGTTGGCATAGACAAAGCCCAGGCTCGGGTCGCACTCGATCACGCGGCAGGACTCGCCCAACGCATCCGCGAGCGCGGCAGAGACCTCATCGCCTGCCGGTACCAAAACCGCCTGGGCACCGGCCCCTGCAATTTTTTCCGCAGCGGCCGCCACGTCCTTCTTAAGGAGCCAGAGCGCGACGGGGGCCTGCTTATGCGCAGGCATAAAGTTGATGATCGTCATGGGTTATCGCTCCTTTCCTAGTATTCGTTCCACAGGCGCGGCGTACTGATCGTTAGGCGCAAATCGCACTGCAAGCAGCGGCTCGCCTCGCACGTAGCCTCATGGTCGGTATAGGGGCACTCAAACGTATCGAAGTTATCCTTACGCGTCTGGGCATCGACAAACTCGGGCTGCACGGCATCGTCGTAGAAGCCCTCGGGGACGCGGCCAATCCACTGCTCGGGAGCATCATGCTCGGTCAGCTCCTCGTCGATGTTGCCATCGCCACCCAAAGCGCGGTCGATGGCCGAGGCGCACGTGCGACCTGCAGCGATTGCCGCGATCACCGATTTGGTACCCGTCACGCAGTCGCCCGCCGACCAGATGCCTTCAACGCTCGTCTTGCCTTCGGTATCGGCCACGATATACGGGCCGTGCGTAAGCTCAAGGCCCATCTGGGCCGTGCCCTCGGGCTTTTGACCCACGGCAAAGATCACGCAGTCGGCATCGATGGTCTTCTCGCCGCCGTCGAGCAGTTCGGTGACGGCGCGGTGGTTCTCGTCAAAGTAGAACCGCTCGATCTTGTGGATCGTCATGGAACCGACCTTGCCCGAACCGTCCTCGGTCTCGTTAATGCTGGTAAAGGCATAGGCATCGTGCAGGACCACGCCTTCCTCGGCGGCCTCGGCACGCTCCTCGGGCGTCGAGGTCATCGCGTCTTGGGCCTCAAGGCAGGCGACATCGACCGAGGCGGCACCCAGACGCACGGCAGTGCGGGCGCAGTCGTACGCCACGTTGCCGCCGCCAAGCACCACGACGCGCTTGCCCGTCAGGTCCGGGGCGCTGCCCATACGGGCGGCCTTCAGAAAATCGGTGTTACGCAGCACGCCTTCGAGGTCGTGGCCGGGCATGGGAAGCACCGTTCCGTCATGCGTGCCCACCGCAACCAGCGCGGCATCGAAGCCCTGCTCCAAAAGCGCCTGGGGCTCGGCGATTCGCTCGCCACAGCGCAGCTCAATGCGCGGCTCGGCGTCATCACCCTGGGCAATCTCTAAAATCGTCGCAACCTCGGCATCGACCGTGGCATCGGGCAGGCGATACGCCGGAATGCCGTAGCGCATCTGGCCGCCGACCTTCTCGTTGGCCTCGAACACCACGACCTTGTGGCCCTTCTCGGCGCAATAGAGTGCGGCGGTCAAGCCGGCGGGACCGGCACCCACAACGGCGACGCTCTTGCCGCTCAGCGGCTCATGGCGCACGTTGGCCTTCCAGTCGCCCGCATCGCGCACGGCCGCGGCGCGCTTAAGACGGCAAACCGAAACCGGCGTGCCGTTGAGCTCGTTGCGCTTGCAGGCATCCTGGCAGCTATGGACGCAAATGTCGCCCAGGCTCTCGGGGAACGGGACCTTCTCGCGCACCACCGCGGCGGCTCGGGTGTACTCGCCGTTACGGATGTGACGCAGGTAGCGTGGGATATCCACGTGGGCGGGACAGCCCGAGCGACAGGGGACCACGTTGTCGGCATAGGACTTGTTCTCATCGAACATATCGAGCGTGTCGACGATCGAGCCCGTGGGACACACTTCGATACAGGCACCGCAAAAACGGCATCCGGCCTCTTGCAGACTCACGCTGCCGTCCGTACCAATGCGAATGCCGTCCTCGGTGCGCTGGTAGTCCAAGACGCCGGCGCCGCGCAGCTCGCGGCACGCGCGCACGCAGCGACCGCACCGAATGCAGCGGGTGAACATATGGGTGATCAGCGGGTTCGATTCGTCCGTGGCGACCGGACGGCTCTTGGTGCGCCAGCGCGCAGGCGAAACTCCCAGGTACTGATACATAGACTGCAGCTCGCACTTGCCGTACTTGGGGCAGCCGGTGCAATCGGCGGGATGCGTGGCCAAGATAAGCTCCATTGCCAGCTTGCGCACGCGCTCGGCCTGCTCGCCTGTCGTGTTGACGACCATTCCCTCGGCAACCTGCGTCTTGCAGGCACACACCGGCTCATCTTGGCCTTCGATCTCGACCATGCACAGACGGCATCCGCCGACGGCCTCAAGATCGGGATGTTTACACAGATGCGGAATATAGATACCGGCATCGAGCGCGGCTTCCAGGACATTTTGCCCTTCGCGTGCCTCGACCTCGGCTCCATTAATCGTTAGCTTCATTCGTTCCCCTCAAAACGTCGCTCTTGTCCAGAAAGGCGCCCGGGACCAAAGCGATCCCGAGCGCCTCGCTTGTAGGGCAAATCCCCGCCCGCACCCAACGCGTGGGTGTCTGCAGGCGCGAATAGCTGCGGTGTTACGACCACTCCTCGTCGCCCGCGTCCTCAAAGAGGGCTGCGGCGGCGTTTTCACCGGCGATGCGACCCGAGTTAAGGCAGAAGCCCATGGTGTTACCCGGAATGCAGTAGTTATAGGAGTCGCCATAGATGGTGCAGGCATCGGTGCCAACGCAGTACAGGCCAGGGATGACCTCATAGTCGTCGGTCATGACCTCCATCTTGTGGTTAATGAGCACGCCGCCCAGGGTGCCGTAGGCGCCACAGTACTGCTTGCAGCAATAGAAGGGGCCCTTCTCGAGCGGCTTCATAAACTCGCGCTCTTTCTCAAAGATGTCGTCCCAGCCGTTGTCGCACATCTCGTTGTACTCGTCGACGTTAGCGAGCAGACCCTCCACGTCGATACCCGCCTTCTCGGCAAGCTCCTCCAGCGTATCGGCCTGGCAGATCGCCGGATAGCCGGCCTCCAGGTCGCGGTTCCACTGCTCCTCAAAGCCGTCGTACAGGTCGTGCGGATGAACGTGGCTGACGATATCCGGACCATCCTTCTTCCAGTGCTTGAGCATACGGGAATCAAAGATGGCATAGGCGACCTTGCCGGGGAGATGGTTGATGGCGTTGCCGACAAAGGTGGTGTTGAAGATCTCGTCCTCCGGCATAAAGCGCTCGCCCAGGCGGTTGCACCAGTAGCACGGCTGACGGAATGCGCCCTCGACATAGAAGTGGTTCATGTTGTCGGGGATCTGGTACATGAGCTCCATGGTCACCGGGGTGTGGCCGCCGCCGACCTCGTGGCACATGTTGATGCCGTCGCCGTCCATGCCCGGAATGGCAAACGAGAACAGGTCTTTACCCCACTCAAAGTCGAGCTTCTCCTTGATGAGCTTGGCGTTGTGGCCAAAACCGCCCGTAGCGACAATCGCAGACTTGCACGAGATTTGGTACTCCTCGCCGTCCTTGTCCTTGGCGGTCACGCCGCAGATGGCGCCGTCCTCGCCCTTGATAAGGCCGGTGCCCGGGCACTCGAGCATAAACTCGACGCCCAGGTCCTGGGCACGCTCGGTCATGCGTTTGGTCATCGTGGTCGCCGCGCGAGGACCGGGCTCCGAGCCGTCCTCGGGCTGCACGACATGCCAGGTGTACTCGCCGTCGGAATAGGCACGCGTGCGCTCGCGGGCGCGGAACGCCGGACGCACGGAGTTAAACACCACGCCCATGTCCTGCAGCCATGCGATGGTGTCGCCCGACTTAAAGTAGTAGTCGCGCACCAGGCGAGCATCGACCTGGTAATGGGTGTAGAACATATGGCGACGGAAGAGCTCGCCAGGCGTGACCTCGATCATCGAAGCCTTCTGAAGCGGAGAGCCAGCGGCGGCAGGCCCCATGCCCATGTTGGCGGCGCCACCGGTAATGGGGGCCTTCTCTAGGGCAATGACGCGAGCGCCTGCCTCGGCTGCAGCGACCGCTGCGGCAAGGCCACTCAGACCCGCGGCAACGACAACGACGTCGGTCTCTAACTGTTTCATGCGAATCCTCCTTTATAGGGCTCTTGGACGAACCCGGACTTCATGCGAATTGCATGCGTATCGACAGCCATACTTTCGCTCGAAAACAGACTCAAAGCCATGTGCAGGCGCACCGATGTTTGCCCATAGCGACCATGGGCTTTGTGCGGATGAACCATGCGTTTGGGCAACGCTTTCGAGCGCATGGCCCTGGCGCCACACGTACAGGGGGGGGCGGTGTGCTTCACGGCGTCCGCCCCTGATAATCGAGTTTTCTTATTTATGGTTCCGCCGTGCCTCGAGCACATCGAGCGGCGTAAGCGCCTGAATAGCGCGCTCTTTTCCAAAGATTGCCGAGCACACGAGCGTTCCCGACATAACCAGGCAAACCGCGAGCGCGATTCCAAAGGCCCAGAATGCGAAGAGGTGGCCAAAGTTGATCGGCTGCTGCAGCATAAACGTGAAGAACGACGTGGCAAGACCCATAAAGACGCAGGGCACATTGGAGCAGATCGAGACAAACCAAAACCGTCCAGGCGGGGACTCAACATCTCGATCTGTAACACCTAGCCGCCCAAATCGGGTCTAGATGTTACAGATCGAGATTTTGTTTGAGAGGCCGAGAATTGGACCGAAAACACGGTCCCGGAATAACAAAAAAGCTCGCCGGCTAGGCCGACGAGCTGCAAGTTCTTGGTCGCGGGGGCAGGATTTGAACCTACGACCTCCGGGTTATGAGCCCGGCGAGCTACCAGACTGCTCCACCCCGCAATGTCTGGACGCGCCTTTGCGCAAGAGAGTTATTACGCTCCCGCCTGCGCGATTGCAAGCCGGCTGCCCAAGGTTGTGAAGGTTGCTCCACATTCAGTCTTACCACGCGAACACTTTATCAAGTTTTCCAACCTCCACAGGCCCCCCGTACGAGCAGAGATATATTGGCGCCTCGCTGCGCTCCGCATCGGCCATGAGCAACCAATCCTCGCCTTCTCCCGCGCTCGGGGCACGCACAGTAGCGCACCCGTCGGCTACGATCTCCGGCACGGGACCACATATATCACCGTTGCGCGGGCTGTACCACCAGCACCATGCTGTCACCCAGCCCTCGGGCATCTGCAGGCACGCGGTGCCGCCGCTGGGCAAGTAAGCGAAAAGGCGCGCGCCATCTTCCGCACAACTCACCTGCACATGCGCAGCCAAATCATCCGTCTCAGGCGAAACCACGGCATGCGGACACGGAAGGGAGCCAACAACACCAGACTCATCGAGGAAGGCTCGCAGATAGCGCATCTGATTTGCTCCCTCGGCGTCGAGCGCTTCAAACCAATCCACGTGAAACATATCATTTCGTTCCTTCTCGGCAATGGAGCTCCACACCGAGCAGTGTCCATAGGTAACTCCAAACGCCCCGGCGAGCACCGACCAGTACGCTCGGCGTCGCACCATCCATGCCCCGTGACGTGGACCGGTCGGCGGCCAACTCGTGGGCATGTCCTCATACGCAGGCTCGCCATCCCAAACGGGACGCGCGGAACCAGGCTGTTCATCCTCCGCCTCGACAAGCTTCCAACTGCACACGCCTGGGCCATGACCCGACTGCAGCATGGTTAGCGCAAGCCATCGCTCGTCATCGCCCCAATAGGTAGAAGACGAGCAGTGATTTTGGTCTTCACAACTTGGATGATAGGCAAGGGGCAACCGGCGCCACGCCTCGCGGGGCGCATCAGCGGGCAGCGGGCTGCCGAGGACGCCCTCGGCAAGGCCCTCTGCCATACGCCGCCACACCGAACGGTAATCAACACCGCGGTGAACCGGCTGCCGGTCGCCGCCCAAACACCACACGATGTTCTTTCGTGAGGCATACCGCGCGCCAATCCACTTGCCAAAGTCGTAGGCGTTCTCGTCGGTCACCGTTATACCAAACGTGCCACCCATCCAGTTGTCGCCTGTCACCAACTGTCCCCACACAGGAAGCAGAAGCACGTGAAAGCCGTAGTGTTCAGCACGATCGAGCACCCAATCAAGATAGGAAAAATAGCGCTCATTGGGATGTTCGAGGTCACCGTTGATAAGTGCTGGCTCGCCCGCGGGTGAGCGCATGAGTGCATCGCGCTCGGGGTCAAGGGCAACCATCTGCAGCACAGTAAAGCCCTGCTCTTTACGGCGACGCAGATAGTATTCCACGTCATCGGCTTTTATACGCTGCGGCAGCGTCCAAGCGGTGTCGGCTATCCATGTAAAGGGCGCGCCGTCCTCCGTCACAAGATACCTGCCGTTATCACTTACGCGCAGCGCCTGCATACGCCATCTCCCCTTTCCTTCGCAACACCGATATAGGCGCCGCGTGCCCATCTCCTTGCACGAACGTATCTACATCCGCCCATTGAGCGTGCGAACCACATCCGCGTACACGCGCGCGCTTGGCTTTGCGATGCGGTCGTACGTACCGTCACGACGATCGACCTCATAAAGCCCCAGTCGACTGTCAAAAGCAGAAATCCACTCAAAGTTGTCCATAAGCGTCCAGTGGAAGTACCCCAGCACTGACAGCCCGCGCCGCACAAGCCCCGCAAGCGCGGGCAGCGATGCGCGGATGAAGTCGCAGCGCAGATGATCGTCCTCGGTAGAGATGCCATGCTCTGTAACCACGACTGGAAGGCCCGTGAGCTCGTGGATGTAGAGCACTGCACCCGCAAGCGAGCCGGGCTCCACCTGCGTGCCCATACCGTTGATGGGCTGGGTAGGATCGGGTGCGATGAGCCCTTCGTCGCCAAAGACCATGCGCTCGTAGTTCTGCACGCCGATGAAGTCATCCCCTTGAATGGCATCAACCCACTTGCCATAGCAGAGTTCGCGCTTACGCTCGCAAATTGCACGGCCGGCGGGTGTGGCCCAGTCGTCGTCCACTACTGAAAGCGAGAGTCCCACAGGGGTACCCGGCGCTACCTCACGCACCACCTCCACAGCACGGCGATGAGCGCGCGCCATAGCCTCGTCCATAGCGTCGAACTCGTCGATGTCCTGCACGTTGCCCGCACGGTAATGCGCAACGCCCGCCTTTGCCGCTGCGGCATGCAGCACCACCTGCTGGAAGGCAAACGCCTCGGGAGGCATCGCACCGTTGGCGAGGAGCTGGTTGAGGTTGGGCTCGTTAAGTGTCACCACCGCAGCGGCGCGGCCGCGGGCGAGCTCCATAACGCGCCGCACATGCGCCGCAAAGAGGTCGACGGCGTCGGGCGCGAGCCAACTACCCCGTTTGGCAAACCAATGAGGACAGGTAAAGTGGCAAAGCGTGAGCACCGGCTGAATACCGCGCGCCAGGCAACCATCCATCAGGCGGTCGTAGTGATCGAGGGCCGCCTGGTCGATGACGCCCTCCTCCTGCTCGATGCGACACCACTCAACGGAGAAGCGATACGCGTTGAGCCCCATCTCAGCAACACAGTTGAGGTCGTCCTCCCAACGCTCCCAGCTGCGGCAGGCGTCTCCCGCGGGCTCCTTAAAAACCGTCGGCTCCACATGCTCCAAGAAGGTGGTGTCGGCAGCCGCGTCGCCGCCGTCGGTCTGGTGGCCCGCCGTCGACACGCCCCAGAGGAAGTGGTCGGGTTTATTCATATTCATCCTTTCTCTATGGTGCACCACCGTTACAGCACGGGCGTCCGAAGCCAGATGGCGCCCCCGCTCTTAGCTGCGACTTGCGCAACATCCTAGTCCTCGCAGCAGTTTTCAAAATTCACCAACTGCACGTGTTTCTGTTCGATCCACTGCTCAAGCTCCTCACTCACCAGAAACGCCGTTTCCATGGGACGAATCAAGGTAAAGGACGAGTGGTCGAGCACATATTGATCCAGGTACCCCGGGTGGAATACGAGCATGCTGCAGGCGTGACGCGCAATGTCGGCCTCGTCGTCAAACAAGTACTTGCGCGGATCGTACAGGCCTCGATCATCGAGGTGATAGGGTTTTGCACACACCACACCCCACTTCTCACTCCAGACCGGATCCATGGGGTTGATATAGAAGAGCCCATTGCGCTCCGCGACGTTCTGAAGTGCCTGAAAAAACGTCGGGGAGAACACGGCATGGCCCTCAAAGTACGCCGGGTCGCGCCCGGTCAGCGCACGAAACCGATCGAGCTGCGCCTGTATTTCGCGCTCCGCTTCCTCGAGCACGATGGTGTCCTCCGTGCGCGCCCTGATGGTTCTGCTAGAACAGAACTCCCCGTGTTCATCCACGAGTGAGGGAATGGACGTGGGGTCAGAAACCGGCTTACCAAGACAGATGTTTGTATGTTGCCCCACACTCACACCGCTTGCAGCAACGAGGTCGAAGCCGTGGGAGGCAGCAGGCATGTTGGGCATGAGCCCAACGCTCTTAATCGGTCCGCAAGAAATGGCTTTGGCGATACCGTAGTTGATGCCCTCGCTCATGCCCAGGTCGTCTGCCCTAAAAATGACCTTCATCCCAAGCGCCTCCTTTACGCGCACAGCGAGAACAGACTCACTTTGTGCCATCGGTTGTACTCTGCCGTTTGCCACCCATGGTATAGGACGTCCCCGTCCGCTCAAGGACGGCTTTTTCCGCGCACAATCCGGTAAATGAGGCAATTGAGCTGCTAGGCGCAGCGCTCGTATAGTATTTCTATCAACGATATCTGAATGCGGCGAAATGCCCCGATGCCCTAGGGGGCGACATGGATAGGGAGCTCCTCAATCTTCTTGAGCTCATCGAGCAGAGCGACTATGTAACGGCAGAACAACTTGCCCAACATATTCAAAAGAGCGAGAAGACGACGCGCACGCGCCTTAAGGCGCTCCGGCAGAATCTTGCAGAAAGTGGCGCCGAGCTTGTCTCCAAGCCACGCCACGGATACCGCCTCGAGATTAACGACGCTGAGCGCTACCATGCCTGGCGACAGCGTAGCCTACAACGCATTGCCCGCCACACGCCTGAAACCGCCGAAGAGCGTCTTATGTATCTCGTAGAGCGCTTCATAAGCGGATCGTTCTTCAAGCTCGCGGACGAGTCGGAAGCCTTGTTTGTCTCTACCAAGACACTCTCGCAGGAAATTCGCCATGCAGAGTCTATCCTTACACGCTCCGGCCTCACGGTGGAGCGTGTCCCTGGATACGGGATGAGAGCCATCGGAGACGAATTTGCCTTCCGCAAGGCAATCATGCACTGCTTGCGATTCCATACGGTCGGTTTTGATGATTGCCGCAGCGTACAAGATCAAGCCGCGGCAATCATCGGAGATCTTGTCGTGCAGACCTTTGCTGCCGAAAACGTCGTAATGTCCGAGGCTGCCCTCGAAACATTCATTCTCTATCTCGTGGTGTCAAGCGCACGCTGCCACCGTGGCCACATCATAGAGGACGTTTCCGGGCGAAACGCCTGGGAAGGCGCGGAGCATGACCGACATTGCGCGCACGTCGTTATAGAACAGCTGGAAGAACACGACATCCCGCTTGACGACACCGAAGGCGAGGTCCAGCTCATAGCTGCCTTCGTTGCCGGCGGTGTCGTGCGCCACGACGCATTCGGACTCGATGGGAACCTCGTTATCTCGGAGGATATCCAGCGTCTCATCGACCCTATGCTCGATGCCATCTACGATATGTACGGCGTCGACTTCAGCGATAATTTGCGTCTGCGCCTTATGCTGGGAAACCATCTCATTGCATTTGATATACGCATGCGCTATGGCATCGAAATCACAAACCCCCTGCTTGCAGAAACACGACGCACCTACCCCTTCGCCCACGCACTGGCGCAGCAGGCGGCATTGCCACTCGCTGCTCACTACGGACGCCCCGTATCCGAGCACGAGATTGCCTACTTCACCATAATGTTTCAAATGGGACTCGTCATGCAGCGACGCATTCCTCATAAGAGCCGTGTGCTCCTGGTTTGTGCGACGGGTAAATCGAGCTCGCGCTTTTTTGCTTATCAGTTTGAAGAAGCATTCGGCGATTACATCAGCGAGCTCACCGTCTGCAGCGTCTTTGAGCTCAACCACATCGACCTCAATACATTCGACTACATCTTCTCGTCCGTCCCCATTGACCGAGCGGTTCCCAAGCCCATCATGCAGGTGAACAGCTTCCTTGAGGCGCGCGATATGAACCGCGTACGTCGTAGACTTGAACTGGGGGATAGCTCATATCTACGCCGGTTCTACCGGCCAGAGTTCTTTTTCACGGGCCTCACGTCGCGGCGTCGAGACGACGCGCTCGCCGAACTCTGCGAACTCGTCCGACAAGTGCGACCCCTACCGGACAACTTCCTCGGCTCCGTGTTGGAGCGTGAGAAACATGGAAGCACCGATTTTGGTAACCTGGCAGCTCTGCCTCATCCCGTAGAGGTGCTTCCCGACGAAAACCTCGTGGTCGTGGGTGTTCTCAAGCGCCCCATCCGTTGGAAAACCAATGACGTCCAACTCATCATCCTTACGTCGATCTGCGACTCAACCGCAGACGAGACCCAACGATTCTATCAGACGACCGCACGGCTTCTTACCGACGAGAAGCGGGTACGCTGCATCGTAGAGGGTGGCAACTACGAAACCCTCATGCGCGCCCTGTGCGGCTAGAAGGAAGGGGTGCGCATGGCGTTACCAGCTGATTTTCTATGGGGAGCCGCTTTGGCGGCAAATCAATGTGAGGGGGCCTATCAAGAAGACGGCAAGGGTCTCTCGGTTGCCGATGTGATGACCGCCGGCGCGGTCGATACGCCTCGACGTATAACGACCGACGTTGAGGCAGGGGTCTACTACCCGAGCCACGACGGCGTGGATTTCTATCATCGCTACAAGGAAGACATAGCGCTCTTTGCCCAGATGGGACTCAAGGTCCTGCGCCTCTCCATCGCATGGAGCCGCATCTTCCCCGAAGGCGACGAGATCGAGCCCAACGAGCGCGGCCTCGCTTTCTACCGTAGCGTATTTGCCGAGCTTAAGCGCTACAACATAGAACCTGTTGTTACGCTTTCGCATTACGAGATGCCACTTGGCCTCGTGAGAAAGTACGGGGGTTGGCGCGATAGGCGTCTCGTGGACTTCTTCGCGAGGTACTGTGATATATGCTTCCGGGAGTTCGGCGATACTGTGCGCTATTGGCTCACGTTCAACGAGATCAACGTTGCCGAGTACAATCCGTGGTCGCCCACCGGCATCAATAAGCGACCGGGAGACGAGGGCTATTGGCCCACCATCTATCAGGCGGTCTACCACCAATTTGTCGCAAGCGCTAAGGCGGTCATCCGAGCGCACGAGATCGATCCCGGCCTCAAGGTCGGTTGCATGACACTCGCGGGCATTGTGTATCCAAAAACCTGCCACCCGCTCGACGCGAAGGCGGCAGACGATTTCCAAAACGATATGCTCGCCTTTGCGGATGTGCAGGTGCGCGGCTATCTCCCCTCCTTCTTAAGCAAGGCCATGGGGCGACGCGGGGTTACCCTTGTGCGCGAGGCGGGAGATGACGAGATTCTCCGCGCCGGTACGGTAGACTTCGTTGGCTTTAGCTACTACTCATCGATGGTGCAAAGCGGCACCGAAGCCGACGCCGAAAAGACAGGCGGCAACATGGTGAGCGGCGTGAAGAACCCCTACCTCGAAACGAGCGCTTGGGGTTGGCAGCTCGACCCCATGGGCCTGCGTCTGACACTCCGCCTGCTTTACAACCGCTACCAAAAGCCGCTCTTTGTGGTAGAAAATGGCCTCGGCGCAGCAGACGAGGTGGTAGATGGGCGCGTTGATGACGACTATCGCATCGCCTACCTTCGCGCGCACATAGCTGCCATGATCGACGCGGTCGATGAGGACGGTGTGGACCTGATGGGGTACACGCCCTGGAGCGCGCTCGACCTCGTCTCCGCCGGCACGGGAGAGATGAAGAAGCGCTACGGCTTCATCTATGCCGACCGGGACAACGAGGGCGCTGGCACGCTTGAGCGCATTCCTAAAAAGTCATTCTTCTGGTATCGCGACGTCATCGCATCGAATGGTACGAACCTGTAATTCGCCAATCAGTCACACGGCTGTTTATGTCACATGGACAAGCGAGCGCAACGCTGCCTTGTTGCGCTCGCACAACAACAGAAAGGATATTGCACCATGACTCCCGATGAAGAACTGCAAGTTTTTAAGCTCATCAGCACGGCAGGCACTGCAAAGAGCGCCTACATGGAGGCCATCAAGCACGCGAAAGATGGCCGAGCAGATAAGTCTCCCGCCCTCATTGCAGATGGCGATGCAAACTTTCTGGAAAGCCACGACGTTCATCTGGAAATGATCTCCTCCGCAGCTCAGGGAGTCAATGCCCCGGCATCGCTTATTCAAGTTCATGCAGAGGATCAGCTCATGGCGACCGAGGTCACCAAGGCTTTTGCACGCGAGCTGGTTGACCTGTACCGCATGATCGACGCCATGCAGAACCGTATCGATGAACTGGAGAAGAAGGTCAACGCAGCGTAAATCTTGTGCGCCATAACCGGCTAGAGATAATCGGCAACGCCAAGTACAGGGCCCCGGGCATTCAGCCCGGGGCCCTTCTTGTGGGGAGGCGTCGTCCTTGTGGTGGAGGTGTCGTCCGCGCCGTCCAATCCATACGGCGCTACGAATCGAGCCCGCGCAATACGCGGCGTCGGTATACAAAACGAGGTGGGCAGCGCTTCTGCAGCACCTCCCACCTCGCAAAACAAACGCGGCAATATGAAGGGGACTTGTTACTATGCCACCTGTGCTTCCTGCTCCGCCTTGAGCCTGGTGACGTCCATCGCCTTGATAAACGGAATCCAAATCAAGATATCGATGATGAGAAACACGACCTCAGCGATGGCAATGCTGATACCACCGGAAAGCATGCCAGTGATGACCACCGGGATGTTGAACGGCAGGATGCCGACGCATTTTGCCACAATACCCAGGGACTGCAGTGCGTACATTCCAATGACATTGACAAGAGGCGTCACGATAAACGGAATAGCAGCCACGGGGTTCAGCACAATGGGGAGGCCGAAAATAATCGGCTCGCTGATGCCAAAGAAACCGGGCGCCAGCGCCACCTTGCCGACCGTACGCAGCTGAGCGGAACGGGCGACCAAAAGGATGGCAATGGGAACGGCGGGGTAGGCAATTGCGATGGTCGTAATGTAATTGAAGTTCATACCGATGATGTTGGGGAGAGCCTCGCCAGCAGCGTAGGCGGCCTGGTTGGCACCATCGAGCATCATGAAGAGCGGGCCGATGAGGCTCGTGATAAAGCCGGGATGAATGCCGAAGCACCACAGCAGGCACATGATCACGCTAATGAGAACAACGGAAGCGATGTTGCCGCCAATCAGGCCCTGGATGGGCATCTGGATGAGAGCGTAGAAACAGCTGAACGCGTCGCCCCAGGGAGTCAGCGCAAAGATCATGCGCACCACGATAGCGCACAGCGCAATGGCAAACGCGGGAATGAGCGAAACGAAACTGTTGGACACAAAGTCGGGCGTGCCAGTGGGCATCTTAATAACAATGTTCTTAGAAACAATAAGGTGGAAGAGCTTCGTTGCAAGGAACGCAATAACGATGCCCAAGATCATGCCTTTAGTGCCCAGATAGTCAAAAGCAAGCGACGTCACACCATCTTCTGAAGTCAACGTAGGCATCAGCGCAACATAGACAACAAGGGCGAGCACACCGGCGGCAGGAGCCTTAACCCCGATGTTCTCACCGTACGAGCGCGCAACACCGTAGGTGAAGAACAGGCCGAGCATGTTGGTGGTTGCGTTCACCACGGCAGAAAGCGCCACATTGACGCCGCTCGTTGTAAGGAACTCCTGATAAGCCGGAATGGGAATGCCCGAGAACAAGCTTGCGAACGATCCGACGATGATGATGGGGAACATCGACATGATGCCCGACGAAATCGCCTGGAGAATCGTATTTTTGCTGACAGCGTTACCCCAAGAAGAAATCTTGGCAATGATACCGTTCATGGATGCCATGTGCGACGCGCCTCCTAGTTCTCACCCATAAGGGATTTGGCCTGGGCAAGCGCAGCGTTGCCATCCATCGTGCCGTACGCCACCATGTCAATGACGGTAACCGGCACGCCCGGGCATGCCGCGCGAACTTCATCGGCTTGGAACTGAATCTGAGGGCCCAGCAAAATGCAGTCGGCATCCGAGGCGACTTCTGCCGCCTTATCAGTGGAGTAAGCGGCAATGGCGCACTCGAGGCCCTCGGTGGCGGCGGCATCCTTCATCTTCTGAACCATGAGGCTCGTAGACATGCCGGAATTGCACAAGAGGATAATCTTCTTCATCGGCTTCCCCTTCTCGTTATCGTTATCGTGGAACCGTTCGAAGTGCATGCGAAGCTTCGATGACACCACTATATGAGGGGAAGTACGGCCACTCCATAGCCGTTCTTGCCACGTTCGAATCCGGCAAGGGTGGGTAGGCCCCTTTAGCGCTTGAGCTTTTCCTCGCGGGCGACGAGGGCCTGCTTGAGCGCACCGAGGTCGCGCTCGGTGCGCTTGGCGCGGCGCGACAGAACAAACGCGTAAACCGCAAGTGCGAGCCAAATGCCCACATAGGCAGCTATAACAAAAGGAGCGGCCGGGAGAACTCCTCGAACGGCACGCCGGTCCAGCCCCTGCCCTCGAAGAAGTCGCACTTGAGCGTGCCGAAGAACCCCTCGGCACGCGCGTTGTCGGGGCTCCGGGCCCTCCTCGACATCGAGCGCCTGACCCCGGGCCCGCACGCCTCGCGCCACTCGCGCCCCATGTAGACGGCGCCGCCGTCGTAGCGCTTGCATTGAATCGCCCACCATTCCCCCGCCTCGGCGGTCTGGGCCATGAGGTCGATTCCGTTGTCTTGGGTGTCGTGGACGGGACAATCGTCCCATTCGAGTGCCTGGGCTATCGTCCCGACACGGGAAAGAACAGCGCGTAGAAGGGGTCGTTCTTGAGATAGCAAACGCAGGCCGCCTCGTACTTGTCGCCCTTCTCCTTGGTCGTTGCCGACCCGTTGACGATGGGATCAAGGGCATCGTAGACGGTCTTCATATAGCGATTCCCTTGTTGTTATTCAGACGTCACTATTTTAGCTAAGGACCGCCGGAACTCTTTCTAATTGGAGTTTATCGGTCGACAAGTCAAACCGCCCGGCCCGCGATTATCAATGGTTTATATGCTTCACAAAATAAACTGCCACAGGATTCACCCGCAATTCACCCGCAAAGTAAACCAATAAAGAAAAAGCTCGGAAGCAATTATGCTTCCGAGCTGCAAGTTCTTGGTCGCGGGGGCAGGATTTGAACCTACGACCTCCGGGTTATGAGCCCGGCGAGCTACCAGACTGCTCCACCCCGCAATGTCTGGGCGCCTCATGTGCGCAAGAAAGAATATTACGTGGGAGTTCGGTAAACGGCAAGGAAAATCTCGTAGAGCATAATTCCTTCATATTTAAACCCCTCAGCCCCTATCACCGTAAACGAATCGCAGCCGAGCGCCGTCGACGGCACGTATACAATGGTGCGCGTCCTTTTATGCCGACACCGGGAGTAGACATGCTGCTCGCTATCGATATGGGAAACACGCAGACGGCCATGGGCCTGTTTGACGGAGACAAGCTGGTGCAGTCGTGGCGCATGCCCACCGACCGCTCCTACACCGCCGATGAGATCCACGTGCGCCTGATGGGCTTCTTTAAGATGTACGACCTCTCGCTCGGCGCGGTCGACGCGATCGCCTTTGCGGGCGTGGTGCCGCAGCTCTCGCGCGAGTGGCACGCCGTGGCCGACCGCATCGCGGCAGACGCCATCGTCATTGGGCCACAGACGGCCGCGGTGACCAAGCTGCGGGCGGCGCGCCCCCAGGCCGTTGGTGCCGACCGCATCGCCAACGCCGTCGCTGCCGAGACCTTCTACGGCGCCCCGGCGATCGTGGTGGACTTTGGCACCGCAACCAATATCGACGTCATCGACGAGGACGGCTATTACATTGGCGGAGCGATTGCGCCGGGCATCCGCATCTCCATGGACGCGCTCGCCGCCCGAGCCGCCAAGCTCGCCAGCGTTCCGCTCGAGGCGCCCGAGCACGCCATCGGCCGCGACACCGAGGAATGCATCAAGGTCGGCGCCGTGATGGGCGCCGCCGCCATGGCCGAGGGCCTGGTCGCTCGCATGAAGCGCGAACTGGGCCGCGAGGATGCCACCGTTATCGCCACGGGCGGTCTCGCCGGCATTGTCGCCGATTCGACCGATGCCTTCGACGTGGTCGACGGGCAACTCACCATCAAGGGCATCTGCGAAATCTACCGCCGCATGCAGGAGCTGGGATAGAGTAAACGCCAGGTCGCAGCAACCAGCCTCCAATCCTATTCCTCAAAATCGAAAATTTTTCAGTTTTGAGGAATAGGATTTTTTGCTAAGCCTCGCCGCACAACCACCTCGCCAGGTCCACGATCTGCACCCCATCGCGATCCGTGGCCTCGTGATGTGTGCGGGCAAGAATCATCTTGGGATACGCATCGCCAATGCTCAGCAGTGGCGAAATCTCGCGTTCAAACGTCTTATCCGAGCTGATGTCGTCGCTCACCTGAATGTAGAGCTTCTCGCTTCGCTTGATTGCTACAAAGTCTATTTCCTTTTTATAGAGCACACCGACGTATACCTCGTATCCGCGGCGCAGCAGCTCGATGGCCGCCATGTTCTCGTATACGCGTCCCCAATCCATATCACGTGTACCAAGCAGTGCGTATTTGAACGCGTGGTCTGCCAGGTAATACTTCTCGCCGCTCTTAAGGTATTTTTTGCCGCGAATGTCGTACCGACGAACTTTATAGAAGGCAAACGCATCGCACAGGTACCCCATGTACGTGCCGACCGTCTTGTTCGTAATCTTTAGCCCATCCGCATTCAAAACATCTGTAATGTTGCGTGCCGACGTTATGTTGGAGACGTTGTCCATCATGTAATCGGCAATGCGCAGCAGTGCCGATTCGTTTCTCACGTTATGCCGCTGCACGATATCCCTCACGATGAGCGTTTTGAAGACATTGGAGAGATATTGGTAGCGCTGCTCCTGCAGTGGATAAGGGTAAGAGCCGGACATACCGCCGGTTCTCGCGTACTCATCGAAGTCGCGATCGACCTCGCCCTCGTCACTATAAAAGCGATACTCCTCAAACGAGAATGGGAAAACCTCGATCTCGAACGTGCGCCCCGTAAAGAGCGTCGACAGATCGCTCGACAGCAAAAAGGCGTTCGATCCGGTGATGAAGATGTCGTACTGCTCGGATGCATGGAGGCTGTTGATCGCGCGTTCAAAGCCGTCGCACATCTGAACCTCGTCGATAAGCAGGAAGTTTTGCTTGTCGGACACTCGATGCTCTTTCACATAGGCGAGCAGGGCATGATATTCGAGCAGGCCCTCGAACTCGTCGAGGTTGTAATTGATATGGATGACATTCGAATTGGACAGATTTGCCTCCACGTAATCGCGGAGGGCCTCGAGCAATTTTGACTTACCGCTACGGCGAATGCCCGTTATGACCTTGATGTCCGGTACGCCAATAAGGCTCGTCAACGTGTCCATATATGACGTTCTATTGATGAGTTTCATTGGTGCCTCCCTGCGGTCTTCTATCGCTATTCCTCAAAAACGAAAATTATTCAGTTTTGAGGAATAGACTCTGCAACGAATATACCTCGTTAAAGGCCGAGCTGGCTTAATTCTATTCCTCAAAATCGAAAGATTTTCAGTTTTGAGGAATAGGGTGCTGACAACCCATTCCCCAGACAACAAGACCCTCCCCAGCACAGGCCGAAGAGGGCTTCGTTGTCATCGCTATCTTTGAGCGCGGGCACCTCGCGTTACAGTCCGCGAATCCGTACGGCCTCGGGCGGAAACTCCTGCTCGCCGGCATCGGTCTTGATGGTCGCGCGACCCCAGATGTCCAGGCCCGCAAACACACCGACCGCAAGCGGCAAGCCGCTGGGCGACACCGCCGCAACCTGACGACCCAGCAGTGGCACCATGTCAAAGTACTCGCCCAGCACCGGAGCCAGCGGGCCGGCAGCGCCCTGTGGTGTGTTGGCGGCAACCGCCCAGGTGTCCACGCGGGTCAGCACGGCGGTGGCCAATGCCTCGACCAGCACCTCGTCGGCCATATCCACGCCAAGCTCGCTCAGCGCCGCACGTTCAATATCAACCGTCACCGCGGCAAACATGCCCGCAGCACCGGCACCGCCGTTCACGGCAACACGCGCGAGCGACGTCTCAAACGCAAGCGCACCGCACACGATATCGCTCGGCCACTGGATACCCACTTTACCGGCAAGGCCCAACCCCGGCGTCGAAGCCGTGCCCACGAGCGCGTCCATCATGCCCATCGCGGCCACAAACGGCAGGCCGTGGAAGGCGTGCATGTTCACATCGGGGCGCACAACCAGCGAAAACGTCAGCGAAGCATCGCCCACGCTCCACGCGCACCAGCCCGCGGACACGCCCTCGCGACCCGCGTCACGCGCCGCGTCAAGCTCAGTGGCAGCGACTACAGCGTTCATCTCGATCATCTACATACGCCCCAATTCACCCACGATATGGCCCACACGATCCTCGGGCTCCTTGACCTCGACGCCGTTGTAGCGGAAGAACCGCGCCGGGTCGTGCATCAGGTCCTCAAGCGGCACCAGCACAAAGTCGCGCTCGCCGATCAGTGGATGCGGCAGGCGCAGCTTTTTGCCGCCGTGGGTCTCGCCGTCCATCCACAGCAGGTCCAGGTCGATGGTGCGCGGACCGTTGGCCTTGGCCTTTTTGGAGCGGTCGCGGCCCAGCTCGGCCTCGATCTTCATGAGCTCGTCGAGCAGCACCAGCGGCGCCAACTCGGTCTTGATCTCGATGACGGCGTTGGCAAACGCGTCCTGGCGCGTCTCGTAGGCCGGCTCGCTCTCGTAGATCTTGGAGGAGTTGGACACGCAGGTAAGTGGAATCTCGGCGATCATGTCGCGTGCGGCGCGGATGTTGTCGCAGCGATGCCCCAAGTTGGATCCCACGGCCACAAACGCGCGGCGCGGCTGCGGCTTGGCAACCGCCCAGTAGCCGTTCAGGAACTGCGCAAAGCCCGCGGCGTCGTGCACGCGCACGATGTTGGCACCGGCCTGGATGGCGCCCAGGCACACGCCAAACGTAGCGGCATCGCGCTCGGCGGCCTCGGTCACGCCCGAGACGGCGCCCACAAAGCGCTTGCGCGATACGGCGCACATGAGCGGATAGCCCAGTGACGCCATCTTGGCAGTCTCGCGCTGGATGACGATGTCCTCGTTAGCCGACTTACCAAAGCCCGGGCCAGGATCGATGCAGATGCGGTCGCGCGACACGCCGGCATGGATGAGCGCGCGGGCCTGGTCGGACAGAAAGCCCATGACGCGGCGCATGATGGGCGCCGAATCGGGCAGGGTGAAGCGGCGGAGCTGCGAGGTGGGCACGTAGGCCTCCTCGCGGCGGGCGCTGCGGCGCATCATGGCGGCCAGGCGGTCATTGGACTCCGATGCGGCCTCGGTGGCCTCGGGCGCGGGCGCGACGGTCTCGGCGGCAGCAGCCTGCTCGGCGGCCGGCGTCTCCTGCTCGCTTGCAGGCTCGGTCGCGGGCTCAGGTTCGCCAAACGGCAACGAGGGCTGCACCACGCCACCCGGAAGCTTTGCCTCGGGCTTAGGGTCGCCCAGCAGCTTGCCACGGCGGCGACGAGCGGGCTTCTCGGCCTCGCGCGCGGCCTCGGCAGCCGCCTCGCGCGCCTTCTCGGCAACAAACGCCGCTGCCGAGGTATCGAGCTGCACCGTTGCGTGCGTGCGGGTAGGCGCGGCGACCTCGCCGGCATGCATCACGATGACACCGCAGGTGCTCGTCTTAACAAACTCGACCATCTTGGGGTCAGTGAAGCCGGTCACGTCGTTGACGATCGAGGCGCCGCAGCGCACGGCCGCCTTGGCAACCGCCACGTGACGCGTGTCAATCGAGACGATGGCGCCCTCCTTGGCCAGCGCGCGCACCACGGGCAGCACGCGGCGAGCCTCCTCGTCGGGGTTGACCGGGGTAAAACCAGGGCGCGTGGACTCGCCGCCTACGTCGATGATGTCGGCGCCGGCGTCGAGCATCGCCAGACCGTACTCGATGGCGGCATCCGGGTCGAAGTGCTCCCCGCCATCGCTAAACGAATCGGGCGTCACGTTGAGGACGCCCATGATGCGCGGACGGTCAAAGCTGAGCTCATACTTTCCGCACCGCCATGTCTTGCTGTCGTTCGCCATGAACATCCTCCTAAAATGCCCACGCCGCCGAGCTTGGGGAGCTGGCGGCGGGGTCGCTTTGCACTCAGTCTTTCTATTGTATCCGCGCACACGGGCTAGAACGCAAACGCGGCCGCGATGTCGCAAGAAATCAGCAGGTCGGCATTTGCATCCTGATCGGTAGGCGCCAAATTGCAAATGGCCAGCGTATCGCCAGTAAAGTAACGCGTAAGGCCTGCCGCCGGATACACCACGAGCGAGGTCCCGCCCACAATGAGGGCATCGGCCGCGGCGATGGCGGCAACGGCACCGGTCAACACACGCTCGTCGAGCGGCTCTTCGTAGAGCACCACATCGGGCTTGATGCGACCACCGCACGCGGGGCACACGGGCACGCCCGCGGCGTCCTCGTGCTCGCGCGAGCAAATCCACTCGGCGCTATAGACCGCGCCGCACGACTGGCAAATGTTGCGATGGACCGATCCGTGCAACTCAAACACGCGCTGCGAGCCCGCCATCTGATGCAAGCCGTCGATGTTTTGCGTCACCACGGCATCGAGCTTGCCAGCTCGCTCCAGCTCGGCCAGCTTGGTGTGGCAGCGGTTGGGCTTAGCGTTAAGCGCGATCATCTTGGTTCGGTAAAAGTCGAAGAACTCCGCCGGATGTGTCTCGTAAAAGCTGTGCGACAGCATGGTCTCGGGCGGATAGGCAAACTGCTGGTGATACAGGCCGTCCACGCTGCGAAAATCGGGAATGCCGCTCGCCGTGGAAACACCAGCGCCGCCAAAGAACACCACACGCCCGTGGGTATTGAACAGCTCCGCCAGCGCGGTGGAGGCCTGCTTGGAATCTGTTATCGCTTGCGTCATGTTTGTCCTCCGTCCACGTTGGTCGGGGCGGCTGCGATTGCGCCGTCGCCCACGGAGCCCACCCCGCCCCTGTTGCGCTAATCTTAAGCCTGCCAACCCCGTCGAAAGGACACCATGCCTCAGACTTACACTTTCGCCTCGTGGAACGTCAACGGCCTGCGCGCCGTGCTCAAAAAGGACCCGAGCTTTATCCAGATCGCGCAGGAACTCGATGTCGATGTCCTAGCGCTGCAGGAGACCAAGCTGCAGGAGGGCCAGGTCGATATCGACCTGCCCGGCTATCACCAAACCTGGAGCTACGCCGAGCGCAAGGGCTACTCGGGCACCGCGGTCTTTAGCCGCCAGGAACCGCTGCGCGTGCTGCGCGCCGATGCACTGCTGCCCTACGCCGGCAAGGGCGGGGCTGCCGAGCTCGTCGCCCAAGCCGCAACCGAGGGCCGCGTCTGCGCGCTCGAGTTCGACAAGTTTTGGTTTGTGGACGTCTATACGCCCAACGCCCAAAATGAGCTCGCGCGCATCAACGTGCGCATGGCTTGGGACGATGCCTACCGCGGCTTTTTGGCAGGCCTCGAGCGCGAGACTGGAAAGCCCGTGGTGACCTGCGGCGACTTTAACGTGGCACACGAGGAGATCGATCTTAAGAACCCCAAGTCCAACCGCGGCAACGCAGGCTTTTCGGACGAGGAGCGCGGCAAGTTTACCGAGCTGCTCGACGCCGGTTTTACCGACACCTGGCGCGCGGCCAATCCGGACGTCGAGGGCGTCTACAGCTGGTGGAGCTACCGCTTTAATGCCCGCAAGAACAACGCAGGCTGGCGCATCGACTACTTCCTGGTAAGCAACGCAATCGCCGGCAATGTGCGCGACGCCGGCATCCGCGGCGACATCTTTGGCAGCGACCACTGCCCCGTCACTCTCACCCTAGAGCTCTAGCCCCAACTGATCTCCTGGGGACGGAGGAAAAGGAATCATTTTCACTTCGCGAGATCATCCACGCAGCTCGCTTGCCACGAAACTGGCCCATCTACTACGTTTAAGCCACTACCCTCAACCACAGTGAACAACGCAGAAAGAAAACCGCAGGTAGAAAGCCTACGGTTTTTCATAAAACACGGTTGAGGTTGGGGGTGTCGGGCCAAACGTAGTAGATAGACCGATTTCGTGGCGGGCGGGTTCAGCTGATTCCCTGGGAACGTCTGGAGGCGAAAGAAAACGGATCAATTTGGCTCTCCGAGGGCCACGATGCCCGTCGTATCAGCCGGCTATTTCAAAACTATGCCGGTTTACGGGGCTGAATCGCGAACCCCCAACCATACGCAATTCCGAAATAATAAAACCGCAGGTAAACGGCTTGCTCTATTTCAAAATTAGCCGGCATGGTCTGCTTGTGCCAATCTGGCCCCGTAAACCGGCATAGTTTTAAAATGGCACTTCGGCAGTATTGATTCCCGCCCCGGCGCAACCAGCCCTACAGTCCGTACTTCACGACGACTCGGTTGATGCGGCGACACCAAGGCTTGTACAGGGCGACCAAAAACACGCAGGTCGCGAGTCCGTGCGTGATATCGAACGGTACGGCGGTGGCAAGACGCGCCACGGTGCCCGCCCACGTGAGCGGTTGAACAAAACCGATGATGTCATACGCGTTGATCACCACGCCGTACAGCAGACCCGAAGCAAAGCCGTACGCCATCAACGCCGGCATGCGCACGGTGCCGTCGGCACGGTCGAACGCACCCGCATGCGCCAGCGCGCCGCCAACATAGCCAACCAGACCCCAGGCATACATCTGCCACGGCGTCCACATACCCTGCCCAAAAAAGAAATTGCTGGTCAGCGCTGCCAGCGCACCGACCATAAAGCCATTACGACGGCCGAGTGTCGCACCGGCGATAATGGCGATGGCGCTCACGGGTTTAAAGTCGGGAATGGGGCCAAACAAGATGCGCCCCGCCGCGGCCAACGCCGCCAGAACCAGCGTTGGCATAATCTGGCGCAGGCCCGGTCGCGACGCCTCGTAGCCCGCAAAGAACAGCGCGAGCACCAGCGCCACCACAACCAGCATGGCAAGCGCTGTCTGCTCAATGCCCGTCAGCAATGCTGCGGCCATTACCGCCGGCACCGCCAACAACAGCGGAATCTCCAGTTTTGCAAGTAGGCGCGAGACGCGATAATCCACCATTCCATCACGCCCTATAAAACACGTTGTCGGCAAAGAAGTCTGCCGGCGGCTCCATGCAGGCAATTTCGCCGTCGAACATCATGGCAACGTCGTCGGCAGCCTGCTCGGCGAAGCCCAGGTCGTGCGTGGCCATGATGACGGTGCCGCCGGCTTGCGCATGCTCGCACAGGGCGCGGGCGATAATGCGGCGGCTCGTCAGGTCCAGCCCCTTCGTGGGCTCGTCGAGCAGCAACAGCTCCGGACCAATCAACAGCAGCTTTGCCAACGCGAGCAGCTGACGCTGGCCGCCCGAAAGATCGTACGGATGGCGCGCATCCAGGCCGTCCAATCCCAGCTGCGCCGCGCGCTCCTGGGCCGCGTCCTCGTCGTATCCGCAGGTCGAAGCCCATTCCATCAGCTCGTCGTGCACTGTCTCGGCGACCAGCAGGGCCTTGGGGTTCTGCGGCAGCAGCGCCGCCGAAGCCGCCCCGCGCACCATGCGCCCACGCTGCAGCTTAGCCGTTCGGGCCAGAATCGAGAGCATCGTCGATTTGCCGCAGCCGTTTCCGCCCACAATCGCATGCACCGCGCCAGTCGAAAACGCCACATCGAGTCCGCGCAGCACCCAGCCGGACGCCCGATCGTAGCGAAACCAGCTTCCTGTCAAGGTGGTGGCCGAGCCAGCGTACATTTTTGGGAATATTCTGCATCCACCGGCGCGCGATGACGCCCCCGAGTCGTCCTGCGGCAGGATTTGCGCCTCAAATTTAGCCGATTTGTCCGTTTTTGGTCCCTTTTTCGCACCCGCAACGTCCGCGTGCGGGTCTAAAGAGCCCTGCCGGCCACCAGCGATGCTGAAAATTCCGTTTTTTGCACGCCGCGAGCCACCCCACCCTGGCACCTCGCCAGAAAACAGCTCTTCGCGATGCCCCAAGGAGGCAATGTCGGCCACCTCGCGCACGCGGCCGCCCTCAATCCGATACGCGCACGTCGCATACTCGAGCATTGGGCGCGGTTGATGCGTAGCCACAACAACCGTGCAGCCCAGCTCGCGATTCACACGAAACAGCGCGTGCAGAAAATTCTTCTCGGCAACGGGATCGAGCTGAGACGTGGGCTCGTCGAGTAGCAGCACACGCGGACGCAGCGCCAGGACGGCGGCAAGCGACAGCAGCTGCTTGCGGCCACCCGAAAGCGTATCGGTATCGCGATGAAGCCAGTCCTCCAGACCAAAGAAATAGCTGGTTTCGGCAACACGGCGGCGCATCTCGTCGCGCGACACCCCCAGATTCTCTAGGCCAAACGCCATCTCGTGCCACACGGTCTCGCACACAATCTGGTTCTCGGGATCCTGGAACACGTAGCCCACGCACTCCGCAGACGCGCGCACGTCCATGTCGGCAACGTTCTCGCCCAGCACGCGCGCATCGCCAGTGCGCTCGCCCGCCGGAGCGATCTCGGGCTTGAGCAGCGACAGCAGCGTCGACTTACCCGATCCGGTACCGCCAACAAGCAGCGCAAACGCACCTTGGGAAACACGCCAATCAAGTCCCTCGAGCACCGGTGCCTCGGCCCCGGGATAGGCAAAACTAAGGCCTCGCACCTCAATCGCCGGCGCGGCCGAGCCATATGCCACACCCGCCGCCGAGCTCCTATCAAACCGAGCCATCAGCCAAACCTCTTCTCATCGATCACATGCAACACGCAGGGCAGCACCATCCATGCAGCGTACACGACATAGCCCAGCCACGGCGCCGGCACCGAGAGCTGCGGATAAAACGAATACTGCGTCGTCGCGGTCCACGCCACTGCCGCCGTGGCCACGCCAAACACCGCAAGCCCAGCCAGCGCGACAACGTCGCTGCGCCCCAGTCGATACCTCGCATACGTCGTACGACGCGTCGCGGCACCCCACCCGCGCGAGCGCATCGCGTCCGCACGCTCCAGCGAATCTTCCATGCCCCAGCCCATCAACACGCTCGATGCCCGTAGGCGCGAACGCACGGGGTCGGCCGGCGCACGCCCCGGCACATCAATCGCATCCTGCACCGCCAACACCGTACGACCGCGGCGCAAAAACTGCGGGACAAGCTGCATGCACATCGAGATCATGAGCGCAATCACCGGTGCGGCATTGCCCAGCAGCGCGAGCACCTTGTCGTATTCGAGCATCGACGCCGCCGCCTCAAACCACAACACGCTCGCCACAAACAGCCCTCCCATGCACAGGCCGTATACCATGCTCTCCAGATACACCGCGCGCATGCCAATACGGAACAGCTCCGTCGAGCCCGAGGCGCTAAACAGCGGATTGAGCACCGCGACGATCAAAATCACCGGCAGCTGCCAGCGGAGCGCGCCCAGCGTGCGGGCAGCCCCACGCGTCGCAAATCCATACGCCAGCCCGCCCGCAAGTGACAGCGCAATCAGTACCGGCTGCATCGAGAACATAGTGAGCCCCAGCGTCAGCACTATATAGAGTGCCGGCACAGCCGGATGCGACATCGAGAATGCCGCGACGGGCTCGCCGCCAAACTCCTCTCGTATGTTGTCCACGGGCACCCCGTCCCCTCGCTCAAACAACAGCTCCGCAGCACCGCCAACGCCGCACGCAAGCAGTGCAAACGCCACGCCGGCGGCGCAAGCCTCAACCGCCGCAAACCAATCGTTACGCGCTCGTCATATGCCTGCGGTATCATATTGCGCCGTGTATCGTTTCCAAACACACGTCTCTATAACGTAACAGGAGATCACATGGACGCAACCGCAATTATCCTCGCTGCCGGCGAGGGCACCCGCATGAAGTCGAACCACTGCAAGGTTTCGCACAAGATCCTGGGTAAGCCCATGGTCCAGTGGATCGTCGACGCTACCATCAAGGCCGGCTGCAGCCGCGTCGTGGTCGTCATCGGCAGCCACGCCGACGAGATGCGCGCCCTCATCGACGGCGCCTACGCCAACAGCGCCACCAAGGTCGAGTGCGTCGAGCAGACCGAGCGCCTGGGCACCGGCCACGCCGTAAAGGTCGCGCTCGAGGCCTGCGGCATCACGCAAGGCCCCGTCGTCGTGCTCAACGGCGACCTGCCGCTCATCACCGCCGACACCGTCGCCAAGTTCGCGCAAACCGTCGCCACCGGCGAGCTCGCCTGCACCGTCATGACCATGACCCCGCCCGATCCTTTCGGCTACGGCCGCATCAAGCTGGGCGCCGATGGTCAGATCGAGCGCATCATCGAGCAGAAGGACTGCACGCCCGAGCAGGCCGCCACGCTGCTGGAGTGCAACGCCGGCTGCTACGCCTTTGACGGCGCGCAGCTCGCCGCCCACATTAACGAGATCGGCAACGACAACGCGCAATCCGAGTACTACCTGCCCGACATGCTCGAGATCCTCAAAGGCCACGGCCAGGCTGTCTCCATCTTCCACTGCGACGACTACCGCGACGGCCTGGGCGTCAACAGCCGCATCCAGCTCGCACAGCTCACCGCCATCGCGCGCGACCGCATCAACGAGCACTGGATGGCCGAGGGCGTTACCTTCATCGACCCCACGCAGGCTTGGATCGGCCCCGACGCCACCATCGGCCGCGATACCGTCGTATGGCCGCAGACGCACCTGATCGGCCACGTCACCGTGGGCGAGGAGTGCCAGCTCGGTCCCAACAGCCGCCTCAGCGACACCACCGTCGGCAGCGGCTGCACCATCGATGAGACCATCGCCATCGAGGCCGTCATCGAGAACGGCGTCGACTGCGGCCCGCGCGCTTACCTGCGCCCGGGCACCCACATGCTCGACGGCTCCAAGGCCGGCACGCACGTGGAGATCAAGAAGTCCACGATCGGCGAGGGCTCAAAGGTGCCGCACCTGTCCTACATCGGCGACACCACCATGGGCTCCGGCGTCAACGTGGGCGCGGGCTCCATCACCTGCAACTACGATGGCGTGCACAAGCACAAGACCGTCATCGGCAAGGACGCCTTCATTGGCTCCGACACCATGATGGTCGCGCCCGCCCAGATTGGCGACGGTGCACTCGTGGCCGCTGGCTCCGTCATCACCGAGCCGGTCCCGGCAGACGCGCTCGGTCTGGGCCGCGCCCGTCAGGTAAATATTGAGGGCTGGGCCGCCGATTACCGCCGCCGCCTGCACGAGGACGACGAGGTATAACGTTTTACCAAGCACAAAAGGAGCTGCTCCATGGGGGCGGCTCCTTTTTCCATCGTGACCTGCGCAACCGGATGAGTGGTCGGTTCGTGTCCGTTGGCGGTAAAGACGTTATCAGGACCCGATAAACCCCGCCGCGCGGTTACAATGCAACAAGGCATCTATATGGCATTCGATGTATAAAGGAGAAGGGTAATGCCGATTAATGATCCCGAGAAGTCGGAGAATATGCGCAAGTCCATCCGCGTGTATTCCGGTTCCTCCAACCGTCCCCTCGCTCAGAAGATTGCTGAGTACCTTGGGGTCGAGCTTTCGGGCCTTACGCTAAAGCAGTTCGCCAATGGTGAGATTTACGCCCGCTACGACGAGACCGTCCGCGGCGCCGACGTCTTCCTGATTCAGTCCGTGGCCGGCGGCAACGTCAACGACATGCTCATGGAGCTGCTCATCGCCACCGACGCTGCCAAGCGCGCATCCGCCCGCTCCATCACCGCCGTTATCACCCACTACGGCTATGCCCGCCAGGACCGCAAGGCCGGCCCGCGCGAGCCCATCACCGCCCGCCTCGTCGCCAACCTGCTCGAGCGTGCCGGCGTCAACCGCATCATCACCCTCGACCTGCACCAGGGCCAGATCCAGGGCTTCTTCGATATCCCGGTTAACCACCTGTCCGCACTGCCGCTGTTTGGCCAGTACTACAACGACATGCACTTCGACACCGACAACCTGGTTGTCGTCTCCCCCGACGTGGGTCGCGCCAAGGCCGCCAAGAAGCTGTCCGACATGCTCGGCTGCGACCTGGCCATCGCCCACAAGGGCCGTCCGCGCCACAACGCCGCCGAGGTCATGGGCATCATCGGTGACATCAAGGGCAAGACCTGCATCATCAACGACGACATGATCGACACTGCTGGCACCCTGTGCGCCAACGTCAAGGAGCTCAAGGCTATGGGCGCCGGCGACATCTACGTCTGCGCCACCCACGGCATCTTCTCCGGTCCGGCCATCGAGCGCCTGAACGATGCCCCCATCGTCGAGTGCGTCGTCACCGACGCCATCCCCGTCGAGGTCGGCGGCAAGATCAAGACTATCTCGGTCGCCGAGGAGTTCGCTCAGGCCATCTCCGCCGTTTACCACGAGGAGCCCGTCTCCACGCTCGTCGGCGGCGACTTCGCGCTGTAGTCGCATCGTCCTTGCAACCCGGCGCATCGCCGCCGGAACAGAAGAAACCCCCGCGCTCCCCCTTGCTTCGCAAAGGTCGCGCGGGGGTTTCTTCTGTTCCGGCGGCTCGCTCTGCCGCGGCCGCGCTTTTGTCTGGTGGGATTTCGCTGAAACGAAGTCTCGCCTTCGGCGGGCGTGGTAGCCTTTGTCGTTGAACGAACTACTTATGTAACGAAAGGAAGCCTATGGCAGCTGCACAGCCGCTTAAGATTCGCATGGTTGCCGGACTTGGCAACCCGGGTGAGGAATATGCCGAGACCCGCCACAACGCCGGCTTTAAGGCGATCGATGAGCTGGCCCGTCAGGCCGGTGTCACGTACTGGAAAAACCAGGCCGGCGCCGAGGTCGCACTCATCAACATCAACGATCCCGAGGAAGAGGGTGGCAAGCGCCAGATCGTGCTGGTCAAGCCGCAGTCGTACATGAACACCTCGGGCGGACCCATCTCCAAGCTCTGCCGCGAGTACAAGATCAAGGCCGAGGAGCTGCTCGTGATTCACGACGAGCTCGACATTCCCGCCGGTGACGTGCGCGTCAAGGTGGGCGGAGGCCATGCCGGTCACAACGGCCTGCGCTCCATCATCGACAAGATGGGCAGCCGCGACTTTAGCCGTATCCGCACCGGCATCGGCAACCCTCCCGGCAAGATGGCCGTGGCAGACTATGTGCTCAAGCAGCTGCGCGCCCGCGAGGCCGAGGACTTCCAGGACACCTGCGCCCGCGCCGCAGATGCCGCCGGTCTGGCCATCGTCCACGGCGTAATCTACGCCCGCGACCACGTCAACGGCGCCGCCTCCGCCAACGGCAAGCACTAAAACCTACCGTTTAGGGATGTTAATTTTGGCAGGTTTATCTGCGGAAACGCCCCGGTGGCCGCATCGCAATAAACCCCGCGCCGCCATACACGCATAACACCCCAAAGGGGGCCGGCCTCATCACAACCCGAGGCCGGCCCCCTTTGCCGTTTTGCCTGATAAAACCGACCAAAATAAACCTATCCCTATTTGGTAGGTCGAAGTGGATAAACCCTTTTCCCAACCGCCGAAGACACACGTAAACAGCATGTCCATGAGGGTATAATTTGCACCGTATGTTTGCACAACGCCTGTGCGCGTACGGTTTTACTCGGGCTACCGTCCATTTCCGTGGAGGCACGGTTCGGCGGCCCTAACAAGAGAGGGGTTCTATGTATAAGATCCTGGAGAAGACGCAGTTCTCGGAGAAGGTGTTCAAGTTCCGCATCGAGGCGCCCGCGATCGCCAAGCATGCGCACGCTGGACAGTTCCTCATGGTTCGCGCCAACGAGACGGGCGAGCGCGTCCCGTTTACCCTAGCTGGTTGGAACGGTGACGAGGGCTGGGTCGAGTTCATCTTCATGGTGATCGGCAAGACCACCGAGATGCTTTCCACCTATGAGGCCGGCGAGTCACTGCGCGACGTCGTGGGCCCGCTGGGCGTTCCCACCGAGATGGCCGAGGGCCCCTGCGCCGTCATTGGCGGCGGCGTCGGCCTGGCAATTGCCTTCCCGGTCGCCAAGCACCTGGTCGAGACCGGCCACGAGGTCCACGCCATCATGGGCGCCCGCACCAAGGACCTCCTGCTCATGGAGGACCAGTTCCGCGAGCTCCTCGACGAGGACCACATCCATATCACCACCGATGACGGCTCCTACGGCGAGCAGGGCGTTGTCACCGCTCCGCTGGAGCGCCTGCTGCAGGACAAGGCCGTGAGCCAGGTCTTCTGCGTCGGCCCCGTTCCGATGATGAAGTTCTCGACCCTCACCGCCCAGAAGTACGACACCCCCATTACCGCGTCCCTCAACCCCATCATGGTTGACGGCACCGGCATGTGCGGCTGCTGCCGCGTCGAGGTGGGCGGCGTGACCAAGTTCGCTTGCGTCGACGGCCCCGACTTCGATGCCACCCTGGTCGACTGGGATGACCTTCGTGCCCGCCAGGCCGCTTACCGTTCCGAAGAGGGCGAGTCCCTCAAGGCTTATGAGGAAAAGAGCTGCGCATGCCACTAGTTAACGGTCGTTTCGTTGCCGATATGAAGTCGCCCCGCACCCCCGATAACGAGGAGCCGGCTGCCGAGCGCGCCTGCGACTTCCGCCCCGTCGACAAGGGCTTCACCGAGGAGATGGCGCTGGCCGAGGCCGAGCGCTGCCTCAACTGCAAGAAGCCGTTCTGTGTTGAGGGCTGCCCCGTCAACATCAACATCCCCCGCTTTATCGAGCAGATCCGCGCGAAGGACTTCGGCGGCGCTCTCGATACCATCCGCGAGGACTCCATGCTTCCCGCCATCTGCGGCCGCGTCTGCCCGCAGGAGAACCAGTGCGAGGGCAAGTGCATCCGTGGTAAGAAGTCCGAGCCCGTGGCCATCGGCCAGCTCGAGCGCTTCCTGGGTGACCGCCCCGAGCTCGCTTCCACGCCCAAGATGGCCCCCAAGAACGGCAAGAAGGTCGCCGTCGTCGGCTCCGGCCCG
>OGXS01000182.1_pt1 | contig 65488 bp, 59 predicted proteins | sample 1576371 | NCBI WGS metagenome assembly OGXS01 (sample SAMEA3541475, study PRJEB24748) | human gut metagenome | biome: human gut; feature: human-associated habitat; material: faeces | place: China | collected 2012
TACAGCATTTTTTACTGGAAGGAAAGAAACGGTCTACCTTTACCATTTTCTTTCCCTGCCACGCCAGTTTATAGTCTAACATTTCCCTGAACAGTCCATATCCATTATCCTGTACGCTTTTTCCGAAGTGCAGGCACTGACTCATTGCTTTCATATCGATATCTTCCACCGCAACTGCATCATAACTGTCTGCGATCTTCCGGCTGAGTTTGTGCAGATGATCTCTTCGCTGGTTTCGTATCTTTTCATGACATCTGGCAACTTTCTTTTTCTGCAGTTCATAGTTATGGCTTCCTCGTACGCATCTTGACAACTTTCGCTGCTCCCTCGCCAGTCTTTTTTCATTTTTTCTGAAAAAACCTGCTTCTTCCGTCTCGATCTTTTCTGAAAACACTGCCATCCCCTGCATTGCATAATCTATTCCAAGTATCTTTGCAGTACTATAGTCTGATACAGCTGCTTGGTTTTCACAGCTGTATCCTTCATACAGCAGACTTGCAAAGTATTTTCCGGATGGTTCCATACTGACAGTCACTGACTTCAAACGAAGTCCTTCTGCTGTCTCCCTGTGTTTTTTCATGGCAATCCATTTTAATTTCGGAAGTCGAATCCGCTTGCTTTCCACCAAGATATTTTCATTGACCACATTCGTTGTATAGCTGTTTCTAGAATGATGTTTTGACTTGAATCTTGGAAATCCAGTCTTGGGATCCCGAAAAAAATTCTTATATGCCTTTTCCAGATGAAGCTGGACATTTGCCAGTGCCAGCGAATCTACTTCTTTCAGAAATGGATATTCCCTTTTATACATGGCCGGTGTGTTTTTTAACATTTTCTTTGTCTTTTCATACTCTCGAATCTTATCATCAAGCATCTGATTGTACAGAAAACGACAACAGCCAAATGTTTTGCCAAGAAGTATCTTCTGTTCTTCTGTCGGATAAATTCGGAAACGATATGCTATGTTCAATACTTTTTCTCTCCCTGGTTTTCAATGTATTGACGGATTACTTCTGCTGTTGTGCCTGCTACTGGCACTTTTATAAGCATTGATAAATTTACTAAGTTCTGTTCTCGGCTGCGCACGGAACATTACATGCACATGATTAATGTCATGGTTCTATTATACCATAGATCGTGCTATCGAATAAGTGTTCTTTTTGTTTTTATGCAATTCATCTCCCACCTGTAGAGGAAGGAGAATTCTTGCTATATTATGTTAAAAACGGAACAAAATATAGTTTATATGGTTCAGGAATTTGACCGGAAGCTACGTTCTATTACAATTGTGTCTTGTGCACCTGCACTGCTTTGGCTGCTGTCTCCTAACATTTCTTTTTATTATCCTGATAACATAATCTCATCTTCAATCTGTGAGATTGATCAGGTGATCAAGCATATTGAAACTGGACAGATTGATATTGGAATTTTGCCTTTTGAATATCAGAAGGATGATTTATGTACCACACATTTCTTTACAGAACATTTGTCGGTTTGTATTCCTTTTGGGCATAGTCTTTGTTCTTATGACAAACTTACATTTCATGATCTGAATGGTTATAATCGCCTGCTTTGGGATCAGCTTGGCTTCTGGACAGATCTTTGCAAACGTAAAATGCCTGCTTCAAAGTTTCTGATACAGACAGATGAATCAGAATTTTTCGAATTGGTGAAATCTTCGACTTTGTTTTGTTTTTCTACGAATTATGCTTCTTATCCGGATGAGATTTTAAATGATCGGAAGAGGATTCCGATCATGGATGATTGTGCGAATGTGGAATATTGGGTGGTTTGGAAGAAAGGGAATACGTATCGATTTTAGTTTTTTATGGAGAAAAAAAATCCTGCAGAAATTCATTCGAATTTCTGTAGGATTTTTGATATTTAGTCTTTGAGTCGCTTCGCTCCCTGTAGACGCCCACTCAACTAAGCTCATCTTTCGCCTGTGGCTCGGATTCGCTAAGGTTCGGGACGGACTTTCGCACTAAGTTCAAGCTACGCCTTTGGCTTGCTTTCTCTAAGTGCTCAATGTCTCTACATCATTCCCATTCCGGCTGGTGCTCCTGCTGGCATTGCTGGTGCTTCTTCTTTGATATTCGCAACAACTGATTCTGTTGTTAATAATGTAGAAGCTACGGATGTTGCATTCTGTAATGCGCTTCTTGTTACTTTGGCTGGATCGATGATTCCTTTTTCTACCATGTCTACGTATTCTCCATGTAATGCATCGAATCCTTTTCCGATTTCTGCTTCTTTTACTTTATTGACGATCACAGCTCCTTCAAGACCTGCATTGACTGCAATCTGGAATAATGGTGCTTCTAATGCTTTGAGGATGATGTTTGCTCCTGTCTTTTCGTCTCCTTCTAAGTCTGCTACTTTCTCAGCTGCTTTCTTAGATGCATGGATATAAGCAGATCCTCCACCGAAGATGATTCCTTCTTCTACCGCTGCTTTTGTTGCTGCTAAGGCATCTTCCAGACGTAATTTGCTTTCTTTCATCTCTGTTTCTGTTGCTGCTCCAACACGGATCACTGCAACTCCACCAGATAATTTAGCTAATCTTTCCTGTAATTTTTCTTTGTCGAATTCAGATGTTGTTTCTTCGATCTGTGCTTTGATCTGTCCAAGACGTGCCTGAATAGCATCTTTATCTCCTTCACCGTCTACGATGACTGTGTTTTCTTTTTCAACTTTGACAGATTTTGCGTGTCCTAACTGATCTAATGTTGCGTCTTTTAATTCCAGACCAACTTCTTCAGAGATCACTGTACCACCTGTTAAGATAGCGATATCTTCAAGCATTGCTTTTCTTCTGTCTCCATATCCAGGTGCTTTCACTGCACATACAGAGAATGTTCCACGTAATTTGTTAACGATCAGTGTTGTTAATGCTTCACCTTCGATATCTTCAGCAATGATCAGTAATTTCTTACCACTCTGTACAATCTGCTCTAATAATGGAAGGATTTCCTGAATATTAGTGATCTTCTTGTCTGTGATCAGAATATATGGATCATCTAATTCAGCAACCATTTTTTCCATATCTGTTGAGAAATATGCTGATAAATATCCACGATCAAACTGCATTCCTTCTACTAAATCTAATTCTGTTTTCATTGTTTTAGATTCTTCGATCGTGATAACTCCGTCGTTAGATACCTTTTCCATAGCATCTGCTACTAATTCTCCAACTTCTTCGTCTGCTGCAGAGATTGCTGCTACTTTCGCGATCTGATCTCTTCCTGTAACTTTGCTACTCATCTCAGCAATTGCTTCAACAGCTGCTTCTGTCGCTTTCTTCATTCCTTTACGAAGAATGATTGGGTTTGCTCCTGCTGCTAAGTTTTTCATTCCTTCGTTGATCATTGCCTGTGCAAGAACTGTAGCTGTTGTTGTACCATCTCCAGCAACATCATTTGTCTTAGTTGCTACTTCTTTGACTACCTGAGCTCCCATATTCTCAAATGGATCTTCTAATTCGATTTCTTTTGCGATCGTTACACCGTCATTTGTGATCAGTGGTGCACCAAAAGATTTGTCTAATACAACATTGCGTCCTTTTGGTCCGATTGTAACTCTTACTGTATCTGCTAACTGGTTAACTCCTGCTTCCAGTGCTTTTCTTGCTTCAATTCCGTATTTAATCTCTTTTGCCATGATCTTCATTACCTCCGACTAAATTTTTTAATGAAATTAAATAATTGTGTATTATAATAAAACTATTCTACAACTGCTAAAATATCATTCTGTTTTACGATGATATATTCTTCATCTTCTAATTTTACTTCTGTTCCTGCATATTTAGAATAAATAACTTTCTGTCCTACAGAAACTTCCATCTTCACTTCTTCTGTTCCAGGTCCGACTGCAACAACTTCTGCTTCCTGTGGTTTTTCCTGTGTTGCTGTTGTAAGGACGATTCCTGACTTAGTTGTTGTTTCTGCTTCCAGCTGTTTTAATACAACTCTATCTCCTAATGGTGTTAACTTCATAATGATATTACCTCCTAAATATATTAGAATTATTGTTCTTTTTATCTTTTGTTAGCACTCACTTATATCGAGTGCTAACTCTATGTTCTTTAGTATAACACCAGACAAAAAAAATGCAACCCCCTTTTTATAAAAATTCTATAAACTGAGATTGCATTCTTTGGTATCTTACTTATTCTTTTATGTATTTTTTTGCTTCTTCTGAACTTCTTGTTGGAACTGTCTGGAAATATACATGTACATGTTTTTTGATCAGTTCATGAATAGCTTCCATCTCCATGGCATCACACGCAACTCTTCTTGCAACTGCTTTACGTTCCCCACGAATTCCCATACCTCCGATATTAAGCTGATTGATCTTGATCCCTCGTTTGATCAATTCTTCAAATACCAGTGGTGATTCTGCAATTACGATCACACGTTCTCCATCAAAGGATGGGGATTCTTTTAATTTCTCCGTTGCACGATCAATCCCATATACATGAATTATAAGGCCTTGGGGCGCCATCTCTTTGATCACTTTGCTTCGGAATTTATCCTTCGCCACAACATCATCTACAATAATGATCCTGTTAGCTCTGACTTCCGGCACCCATAATGTTAAAATCTCCGTATGAATGAGCCTGTCATCAACTCTCGCTAATACAATGTTTTTCATTCTTCTACCTCCTTATATAATTCACGCACATCTTTCACTGTCCCTGGCGCTGCCTTAAGAAGATCTTTGCACACCTCTTGTGCGCTCTTTCCCGCGTAACGTCCCATAACTACTTCCATCATCAACGGAAGATTGATTCCAGTTACGTGGTAGAGATCGTATTCTGACATTAAAGAAATTACTGTATTAAACGGACTTCCATAAAACAGATCTGTTAATATAAGGACTTCTTCTCCTTCTGATGTCTGTTCAATACTCTCTCTGATCTTCTCTCTCAAAGTATCCACTGATTCTTCTGGTTCAAGCCCAAATGCCTCAAGGTCTTCCTGTTCCCCTACGATCATCTGTGCTGTATCCACAAGTCCTCTTGCATAACTTCCATGAGATACCACGATTACCTTCATCAATTTTCCTCTCTTCTCTCTCATCACATCTTACCTGTTACGGCAAATTTGATTAATTTGGTTTGTAAGAACTCTTTAAGCTTACGATTCTATTAAATACCATGTGTTCTTTTGTAGAATCTTTGGAATCTAAACAGAAATATCCTGTTCTCATAAACTGGAAACTGTCTTCCTTATCATATTTCTCTAACTCAGGCTCTACATATGCTTCCTTGATCACAGTCAGTGAATTTGGATTCACATTGATACTTCCATCTTCATTATATACACCTTTTTCTTCATCTACAATGTTTTCATACAGACGAATTTCTGCTTTTTTCGCAGTTGGTACAGATACCCAATGGATCGTTCCGCGGACCTTTCTTCCATCCGGACTGTTTCCTCCTCTGGATTCTGGATCATATGTCGCATATACACAGGTTACATTGCCGTCCTCATCTACATCATATCCTGTACATGTCACAAAGTATGCATTCATCAGACGCACTTCATTACCTACATATAAACGACGGTATTTCTTAGGCTTCTCAATCTTGAAATCTTCTCGTTCGATATATAATTCTCTTGAAAATGGTACCTGTCTTGTTCCCATCTCTTCGTTTTCCTGATTATTTGGAACGTCAACGAGTTCCCCTTCTCCTTCTGGATAGTTTGTGATCACCAGCTTGATCGGATCTAAGATCGCTGCCATACGTGGACGTTTTAATTTCAGATCATCACGGATGCAGTATTCAAGCATCGCTGAATCTACAGAGCTGTGGCTCTTTGCAACTCCGACAAGTTCCATAAACTTCTTGATGGATTCTGGTGTATATCCTCTTCTTCTAAGTGCTGATAATGATACCAGACGTGGATCATCCCATCCATCTACGATTCCATCTTCTACCAGTTTCTTGATATAACGTTTTCCTGTGACAACATTTGTCAGATATAACTTCGCAAATTCGATCTGTTTTGGTGGATTCTCAAATTCACATTCATTCACAACCCAGTCATATAATGGTCTGTGGTCCTCGAATTCCAGTGTACAGATAGAATGTGTAACACCTTCAAATGCATCCTCTAATGGATGTGCAAAGTCATACATTGGATAGATACACCATTTGTTTCCTGTATTATGATGTTCCATTCTTGCGATACGATAAAGGATCGGATCCCTCATGTTGATATTTCCAGATGTCATATCGATCTTGGCACGAAGAACTTTGCTTCCATCTGGGTATTTTCCTTCCTTCATCTCGCGGAATAACTGTAAGTTCTCTTCTGGTGTACGGTCACGGTATGGACTGTTCTTTCCAGGTTCTGTTAAAGTTCCTCTGTATTCTCTGATCTGTTCAGCATTCAGATCACAGACATATGCTTTTCCCTTCTTGATCAGGAATTCTGCACATTCATACATCTTGTCAAAGTAGTTGGAAGCATAATAAATATGTTCGTGATAATCTGCTCCTAACCATTCTACGTCCTCTTTAATAGAATTTACATATTCTTCCTTCTCTTTTGTTGGGTTTGTATCATCAAAACGGAAATGGAAATCTCCGCCATATTCCTGAGCCAGTCCATAGTTTAATAAGATAGATTTTGCATGTCCGATATGAAGATATCCGTTTGGTTCTGGTGGAAATCTTGTAACTACCTTCTTGCAATGCCCTTCTTCTATATCTTTTTCTATGATCTGTTCGATAAAATTCTTAGAAATCGTTTCTTCCATGTCTTCCTCCATATAGTTCTTTCTATTCTGATTATAATGTATCTTCTATACACTTGCAATCATATAATTTCTGTATCATTGTGAAATACAGATAATCCTTCTATATAAGATCTAATGCCTCCATGACATTTGAAACTCCTACAAGTCTCATGTCTGTCTGGACCTTGATCTGATCTACATTTGCCTGAGGCAGAATGCATCGTTTAAATCCTAGTTTCTGTGCTTCTTTGATCCTTGCTTCTCCACCTGATACGGCTCTTACTTCTCCTACCAGACCAACTTCTCCAAAAATGATCGTATCTTCTAAGATTGGCCGGTTCTTGTAACTCGATGCGATTGCCATAATAATACCAAGATCGATCGCTGGTTCGCCAAGCTTCATACCTCCAGCCAGATTCACATACGCATCACAGCCGCCAAGCTGCAGTCCAACTCTCTTCTCAAGCACTGCCATCAAAAGATTCACCCTGTTATAATCAATTCCAACTGCTGTTCTTCTCGGCATCTGAAAGCTTGTTGGTGATACCAATGCCTGAATCTCGATCAGGATCGGTCTGGTCCCTTCCATGGAACATACAACAACGGATCCTGACGCATCAAGTGGTCTTCCATTGAGCATCGTCTTTGACGGATTCTCCACTTCTACAAGTCCATTGTTACACATCTCAAACACACCGATCTCGTTCGTGGATCCAAAACGGTTTTTGACACCTCTTAAGATTCTGTATGCCGCTTCTCTTTCCCCTTCAAAATAAAGGACCGTATCTACCATATGCTCAAGTGTTCTTGGTCCTGCAACCACTCCTTCTTTGGTCACATGTCCTACGATAAAAACTGCGATATTATTCTCTTTCGCAACTCTCATCATCGCTGCAGTCACTTCTCTTACCTGAGACACACTGCCTGCTGCCGAGGAAAGATCCTCGCTGTACATTGTCTGAATCGAATCAATCACCGCAAATTCTGGTTTCGTCTTTAAGATCGCATTCGTGATCGCATCAAGATCTGTCTCACAATACAGAAGCATCTCTTCTTCAAATGTTCCGATCCTCTCTGCTCTCATCTTGATCTGATGCATAGATTCTTCCCCAGAAATATACAAAACCTTACGTTTGCTGTTCGCAAGATTCCTGCATACCTGTAATAATAACGTGGATTTCCCGATTCCAGGATCTCCTCCGACCAACGATAGGGAACCTTTGACGATCCCGCCGCCTAACACACGGTCCAGTTCATGAATGCCTGTTGGAATCCGCTCTTCATTCTCTACTGTTACCTCGGATATATTCATAGGAGAGGCAGAAGTCTTTAAAGACTTCGCCCCTCCTTTTTTCGTTTCTGTAACTTTCTCTTCTGTAAAAGTATTCCACTGCTTACAGGCAGGACACTGCCCCATCCACTTGGAAGACTCATGACCACACTGGCTGCAAAAATAAACTGTCTTTTGTTTTGCCATTGGTGCTCCTTTATGTTACTACTGTTTCTTTACACGAACAGCTGCTGCTGTTCCCTCGCTTAACTCAACACTCAGAGTTAATTTTCCTCCAAGATTTGCTTTCATCATTCCTACATTCGTATTATCAATAAAAACTTTATATTCCTGTCCGGCTTCTACTTCTAAAGTAACCTGGACATCAGATGAAGATTCAATCTCAAATGCAACCCCATCTGTTGTTGCAACAAAGTTATGTACTGCTGAACCTGGAACTGATTCAAAGATCAGCTGTCCGTTCTTGTCCAGTTTTGTCATTGTCTTGAAAGTCTTGATCTTATAGATATCTCCTTCATACTGGATATCTCCTTTCTTCGCTTTCTGTGCTAATGTATAGTCACCAAAGCTAAGTGTTCCATTGTCTTCGCTGCGGAATAATTCAGTTACCACTGCCATTGTCTTTTCCTCCTAATATATGTTTCGGTCGTCGTATGTATATTATAATATATTTCAGTATTATTTACTAGTTTTCCTTTACCGAAAAAGTAAGTTTTTTATCTTTTTTACCAATCGTCATCGTCTGTCCATTCGAAAGGGTTCCTTCTAAGATCTTATCTGCCAGTACATCTTCAATCTCATTCTGGATGATCCTTCTTAATGGTCTTGCCCCATAATTCTCATCATATCCCTTATCTGCTAACAGATCCATCGCACCAGATGTGATCTTTAATGTGATCTGATGTTCGCTTAATAAACGGGCTCTCAATTCATCCATAAACAATTTTGCGATCTTCTTAACTTCTTCCTTTGTAAGGATGGCAAATACGATCGTCTCATCAATTCGATTTAAAAACTCTGGGCGAAAGATCTGTTTCACTTCTTCCATAACACCCTTTTTCATACGTTCATGAGTCTTGGCTTTATTTGTATCATCCATAGAAAATCCTAAATGTTTTGGTGCAATGATACGGTTTGCACCTGCATTGGAAGTCATAATGATAACAGTATTCTTAAAGTCGACTTTTCTTCCATTAGAATCTGTAATATGTCCGTCATCTAATACCTGAAGCAGGATATTAAATACATCAGGATGAGCTTTTTCAATCTCATCAAAAAGAAGGACAGAGTAAGGATGTCTTCGAATCTGTTCACTCAGCTGTCCGCCTTCTCCAAATCCAACATATCCTGGAGGAGATCCGATGATCTTTGATACACTGTGCTTCTCCATATATTCAGACATATCCACACGAATCAGATCTTCTTCTCTTCCAAATAAAGCTTTTGCTAATGTCTTTGACAGCTCTGTCTTACCAACTCCTGTTGGCCCTAAAAATAAGAATGATCCGATCGGACGGTTTGGGCTCTTAAGACCGACTCTGCTTCTCTTCACAGCTTTGGCAACTGCATTGACCGCTTCATCTTGCCCGATCACATGTTTGTGAAGTTCTTTCTCTAAATGTCTTAATCGTTCCATATCTCCCTTTGTAAGCTGTGTTACTGGAATCTGTGTCCATAAAGAAACGACTTCTGCGGCATCCTCTGTTGTCAATTCTGGAATCTCATTTTGCTTCTTCTGATTTCTCTTCATCTTACGTTCCAGAGATTTCTCAAGTTTGTTCTTCTCTTTCTTAAGCTCTCTTGCTTCTGTAATATTTCCATCAGAAAGCGCTGCTTCGATCTTCTCTATGATCTCCCTGATCTCCTTGCGTTCTTTCTTAAAACCTGCATGACTTCCAAGCTGTTCCATTCGTTTCCTTGCACAGGCTTCATCTAACAGATCGATGGCTTTATCTGGCAGAAAACGATCACTGATATATCGATCAGAAAGAGAGGCGATCGACTCTGCCACATCTTCTGATACCAGGATTCTATGATAATCTTCAAAACGATGTTTGATCCCTTTTAAGATCGTGATCGTTTCTTCTACGGTTGGTTCTTTCACTCTGACTGGTTGGAATCTTCGAACTAATGCTGCATCTTTTTCAAAATATTTTGTATATTCTTCACTCGTTGTCGCACCGATCAGCTGAAAATCTCCTCTTGCCAATGCTGGTTTTAAGATATTAGATGCATCCATAGCTCCCTCAGAACCTCCAGCTCCAATGATCGTATGAATCTCATCGATAAACAAAATAATAGAATCATCCTGTGTTGCTTCGGTTACGATGCGTTTCATTCGTTCTTCAAATTCTCCACGGAATTTCGTTCCAGCGATCACTTTCGTAAGGTCTAAGGACAAAATCCTCTTATTCTTAAGAATTCTTGGCATATTGCCTTCGGCGATCCTTTGTGCAAGGCCTTCAACGATCGCTGTTTTACCAACCCCTGGATCACCGATCAGACATGGATTATTCTTTGTCCTTCTGCAAAGGATCTGCATCAGACGTTCCATCTCACTTTCACGTCCGATCATCGGATCAAGCTTCCCAAGCATTGCTTTCTCTGTCAGATCTGTACTATACTGAAGCAGCATATATTCTCCTGCTCCATCTTCCATATCACCACCATCAGAGATTGCTTCATTATATTCATTCTTCGCACTTCTGAAATCAATTCCTGCAGTAACTAAAATATCTGTATAGATTCCTTCGGATGAAATCTTATGATCTTCCAGAAAACGGAATGCTTCATTATCTCCATCTTTGATCATCGCCATCAAGATATGTTCTGATCCGATCGCTTCACACCCGTATTTCATTGCAAGTTCTCCTGCAATTTCTAACAGGTATTCTGTCTTCGGAGTATCCATTACCGTTCTTCTTCGGTCTTTTGGCATCTTTGACTTCTCTTTGATCGCTTCTTCTATTAATTCTCTTGTCACTCCGTGCATCTTGAGCACTTCACTTGCAAGAGATCCGTCTGCCCCATAAAGTCCTAGCAGAACAAAAATACTGCTGACATCTTTAAATCCAAGATATCCAGCAATCTCTCGTCCTTCATTCAATGCTTTGGAGGCATATTTTGTAAATGGTAATCGGTTCATAATTCCTCCTGTTATTACTTTCTGTCTAATTTCTGGTACATATCATGAATCAACCGGTTCATCTCGTCTTCTGTAACTCCTTTACAGACAGCTTCCGCAACTAACATCCTTAAATTCCCCTGAATGCTTGCTAATTCCTGCTGTTTTTCCAAAGTTTCAACACTTATGACTGCACCTTTTCTTCGGTCTAGTTTCAGGTATCCTTCTTCTCTTAAGATCGCATAGGCTTTGTTCACTGTGTGCATGTTCACTCCAAGCACCTGTGCTAACTGACGGACAGATGGAAGTGATTCTCCATCAGCAAATTCTGCACATGCGATTCCCATAATGATCTGATTTCTTAACTGTACATAGATTGCCTCGTCACTATTGAAATCAATCTCCAGTATCATTGTGCAACCCTTCTTTCCTCTTTCGAAATTTACAACTTATCTATGATATTTTGTTATACATAGACTATAATATAAAGCACAGTCTGTCAAGAGCTTCTCTTCCAGATGATAAAGAAAAAGATGCAGTGTAAAAAACTACATCTCTCTCGTCTATTTTTCATTCAGATCTAAAATTCTTTGATTTGCACTTCCTCGGAATTTTAATGTGATATCTTTCTGGGATTCGATAAACTGTCCATCAACCAGCGTATCAATATAAGATAACATCTCTTCCGTAAACGGTGTGTATACTTTACCACCTTCGAGCAAATCCTTGTCATAAGTATATCCTGTATAGCACCAGATATTCTTCTTTGGATAATTTTCTTTGATCTCTTTTAATAATCTGACCAGTTCTTCCTGATTCTCCGGTTCAAATGGTTCCCCTCCAAGAAGCGAAAAACCTTCAATATAATCTGGCTTTAACAATTCCATGATATGATCTTTTGTCTCCGTCGTAAATGGCTTTCCATAACAAAAGTCCCATGTCTCCTTATTAAAGCATCCTGGACAATGATTTCGGCAGCCTGATACGAATAAGCTGACTCTGACTCCTGGTCCATTCGCAATATCGCATTTTTTAATTTCTCCGTAGTGCATATGATCTCCTCTGTCATCGTGTCTTATAAATGAAGGACTCGATCCTTGATTTCCTGTGTACGTCCCTGATTCCAGAACTGTGTTCCGATATATCCACAAGTACGTCTTGCAACAAACATATGATCTTGATCTGTATTTCCACAGTTTGGACATTCCCAGATCAGCTTTCCTGATTCATCTTCTTTGATCTGAATCTCTCCGTCGTATCCACAACATTCACAGTAATCACTCTTTGTATTTAACTCTGCATACATGATGTTATCGTAAATAAATTTCATCACGGATAAGACGGCTGGAATATTATCCTGCATGTTTGGTACTTCAATGTAGCTGATCGCTCCGCCTGGAGATAATTTCTGGAATTCTGACTCAAATGCCAGTTTGCTGAATGCATCAATCTCTTCTGTTACATGAACATGATAGCTGTTTGTGATGTAGTTCTTATCTGTAACTCCCGGAATGATACCAAAACGTTTCTGTAAGCATTTTGCAAACTTGTAAGTTGTTGATTCCATTGGTGTTCCGTATACAGAATAGCTGATGTTCTCTGCTGCCTTCCATTCATTACATTTATCATTTAATTTCTGCATAACTTTTAATGCAAATTCTTTTCCTTCATCGGATGTATGAGACTTGCCTGTCATGCGGACACACATCTCATAAAGTCCTGCATATCCAAGGGAAATCGTGGAATATCCATCGTATAATAACTTATCGATCTTCTCGCCTTTCTTCAGTCTCGCAAGCGCTCCATGCTGCCAAAGGATCGGCGCAACATCAGATACCGCTCCCTTTAATCTCTCATGGCGACATCTTAATGCTCTGTGGCACAATTCCAGTCTCTCTTCTAAGATGTCCCAGAATTTATCCATATCTCCATTAGAACTGCATGCGACATCAACCAAGTTGATCGTTACAACACCCTGATTAAATCTTCCATAGAATTTATGGCTTCCATCTGCATTTCTCTGGGAATCTTCAACCGTTAAGAAGGATCTGCATCCCATGCAAGGATATACTTCACCATTTTTCATTTCTCTCATCACTTTCGCTGAGATATAGTCTGGAACCATGCGTTTTGCTGTACATTTTGCAGCTAATTCTGTCAGATGCCAATACTTGGAATCTGGTGTGATGTTATCATCATCTAATGCATAAATAAGTTTTGGGAAGGCTGGAGTGATCCAGACTCCTTTTTCATTCTTAACACCCTGAATTCTCTGTTTCAGGACTTCTTCGATCACAAGAGCCAGATCGTCTCTTGTCTGTCCTTCTGGTACTTCGTCAAGATACATAAAGACTGTGACAAATGGTGCCTGTCCATTACATGTCATTAAAGTTACCAGCTGATACTGGATCGTCTGGATTCCCTGTTTGATCTCATCATACAGACGCATCTCTGTAATCTTGTCGATGATCGCATCATCCATAGATTCTCCGATCACTTTACGTTCCTTCACGACATTCTTACGCAGCTTCTTTCGACTGATGTCTACAAATGGTGCTAAATGTGCTAATGTAAAAGACTGTCCTCCATACTGGTTGCTTGCAACCTGAGCAACGATCTGTGTTGTCACATTACATGCTGTAAAAAATGAATGTGGTTTCTCGATCAATGTCTCACTGATCACCGTTCCATTCTGAAGCATATCTTCCAAGTTGATCAGATCACAGTTATGTTCTCTCTGTGCAAAATAGTCAGAATCATGAAAATGGATGATTCCTTCTTCATGAGCACGAATGATCTCATTTGGCAGAAGGACACGTTTACTTAAGTCTTTGCTGACTTCTCCTGCCATGTAATCTCTCTGCGTGGAATTGATCACTGGGTTCTTATTCGAATTCTCCTGATTTACTTCCTCATTAATATTATCAAGTAAAGAAAGAATTCCATCATCGGTCGTATTTGATTTTCTTCTCAGTTCTCTCTTAAAACGGTATCTTACATACTTCTGGGCAACTTCATATCCTCTCATCTCCATGATGCCTGTCTCGACCATATTCTGGATATCTTCTACATTCACCGCATGAGAAGAGTTTGCTACCTGATCTGCAACCTTCTCTGCAATCGCCATGATCTGATACTGATTCATCTGATGGATCTTTGTTACCTCTTCATTCGCCTTCGTGATCGCATTGATGATCTTATTGAGATCAAAGGTTACCTCTTCACCGTTTCTCTTGATAATCTTTGTTTTTACATCACCATTCATAGTTTCTCCCTCATTTATATAAAATTACAAGATTCTGTGTATTTCCATTTTCTGGCACAAAATCTTGTTGTCGTTCTACCAATCAGCACTGTATCTTGTGCCATTGCCTTTATTATATTACACTCTTTTTCATAAAAAAGAAAGAGCTAATTTTTCATTTTAGAGAATATGAAGATGCTCAAACAGAATCTTAAATCCCAAAAGTATCAGTATTATGCCACCTGCGAGCTCTGCCTTGGATTTATATTTTGTTCCAAAAATATTTCCGATCTTTACTCCTGCAAATGAAATCAAGAAAGTACAGACTCCAATCATCGACGCTGCGGATACAATATGCACATTTAAAAAGGCAAATGTGATCCCAACTGCTAATGCATCGATACTTGTCGCAACAGCAAGCATGAACATTTCTTTCACTGCGATCGAATCATCTGCCTGTTCTTCATCATTTGATAATGCTTCTTTGACCATATTGATTCCGATCAGCCCAAGAAGCACAAATGCGATCCAATGATCGATCGATGTGATCTGGTCTTTAAACTGTGTTCCAAGTAAAAATCCGATTGTCGGCATCAGTGCCTGAAATCCTCCAAACCATAAACCAACAATGATCCCTTTTTTCAAAACTTTTTCTCTCATCGCCAGTCCTTTGCAAATAGAAACAGCAAATGCATCCATCGCCAATCCAACAGCCAGTGTTAATAACGTAAGTAAATCCATAAAAACGTCCTCCATATCGTAAGTTTTTCATATCATAGGGGGTTCTATCGGAATTTCCTATGATATGAAAAAGACCCACAGACGAAAGCCTTGTTATAAACAAAAGCTTATCGTCTGTGAGTCTCGTTAATTAAGACAGCACCAGATGTCGTTCATCATTATGTTGATACTGTCACAGATTCTCTGCTAACTACTCCCTCACGGAAATATCTATAAGATCATACCGGATGTGCTTCCGGCAAAATGTGCCTATGTATCATATCTCAACTGAGAATCTTTGTCAATATCTTTCCTTTAATTTTTGATTACGCTTTTCAAGATCCAACAGGTATTCTTTCATTTCCAGACCACCTGCATATCCTGTCAGTGAACCGTTCATTCCGATCACTCTGTGACATGGAACAACGATCACGATCGGATTCCTGTTATTCGCCATGCCAACAGCTCGACATCCTTTGGGAATTCCTACTGATTCCGCAATATCTTTGTAAGTACAAGTTTCCCCATATGGAATCTTCTCCAATGCTTTCCATACTTTGATCTGAAATTCTGTTCCATGATAAGAAAGTTTCAGGTCAAACTTCTTTCTCCGTCCATCAAAATACTGTGATAATTGCAGTGCTGCTTCCCTGATCAATTCTGTATTCTTCTTCTCGCCTTCTAATATCTTCGTCCCAAAATATATCCCGCAAATGCCATGCCCATCTTCCTCAATCGTTAAATTACCGATTGGAAAACTATAATCATAATAGTACCTCATATGACAATCCTCCTAAAAATAGGTATACCATATTCTTCCATGGTTGGCAAGGACTAACTTGACATGTACATATTTCTTGCGTACAATGAAAAGAACTGTATAAAAATGAACAGATATTTATTTTAGGAGGAATTTTCATTGGACCCCAGTATGATATTACAGATAATCGCAATTATCATTTTATTAATGCTTTCTGCTTATTTTTCATCTGCAGAAACAGCGCTTACAACCGTCAATCCACATAGTATGCGTGCCATGGCAGAAGATGGCAATAAAAAAGCTGCTATTGTTTTAAAATTGATCGAGAATCCAAGCCAGATGCTTTCCAGCGTCTTAGTCGGGAATAACCTTGTGAATATTTCATTAACATCCCTTACTACAACGATCGCTATTCGTATCTTTGGAAACATGGGAGCCGGAATCGCAACTGCTGTGATCACAGTACTTGTATTGATCTTTGGTGAGATCACGCCAAAGACTTTTGCAACGATCAATAATACAAAACTTGCTCTAAGCTATGCTTCCAGCATTTATCTGATCACAAAATTACTGACACCGGTTGTTTACATTATCAACAAACTTTCTACAGCGATCCTTATCATCTTGCGGATCGACTCGAAACAATCCAAACGCATCATGACTGAACGTGAACTTCGTACGATCGTTGATGTCAGCCACGAAGAAGGCGTTATCGAAGAATCTGAGAAAGATATGTTAAACAACGTTTTTGATTTTAAGGAATCTCTTGCCAAGGATATTATGATCCCACGAATTGATGTAACTTTCGTGTCTGTAGATGCTTCTTATGATGAAGTTCTTGATATTTTCCGCGAAGCCGGTTATTCCAGACTTCCTGTTTATGAAGGAAGTAAAGATCATGTTGTTGGTATTGTTTATTTTAAGGATGTTTATTTCTACCGCAGCCAGCACAGAGGCGAGATCTTTCATTTGAAAGATGTTCTGCGTAAGCCGTTCTTTACGTATGAAACTCAGAAAGTATCAAGCCTTCTTGCACAGATGCGTGAAAAATCTGTTAGTTTCTCCATTGTTTTGGATGAATATGGAGTGACTGCAGGTCTTATTACTCTAGAAGATATCGTTGAAGAGATTTTTGGAGAACTGCGTGATGAATATGATGATTCTGAGGAAGAAACTTTCAAAAAATTATCCGATGGATCTTATATGGTATCCGCTTCCTTAAAGCTTGATGATCTTGATGATCTGCTTGACGTAGACCTTGATTCTGAGGATTATGATTCTCTTGGCGGATATATCATCGAACTGCTTGATCATCTGCCTTCAGAGGGTGAAACTGCAGAAGATGAACATTTTCTTTTTAAAGTTGTTTCCGTTGACAAAAACCGTATGGAAACAATTCATATCATTCCAAAAGAGCAGTAAAAAAAAGAACCTTGTAAGAAGCAAGGTTCTTTTTTTGTACTCTTATTTAAAATATTCTACTCCGGATTCGAAGATCTTCTGATCTTTCTGTCCGTAAATATTGATTCCTACATAGCTGTCACGACGTTCTGAATGTCCCATCTTACCAAGGACTCTTCCGTCTGGACTTGTGATACCTTCAATCGCATGGTAAGAACCATTTGGATTGAATTCTTCATTCATTGTTGGATCACCATTGAGGTCAACATACTGTGTTGCTACCTGTCCATTTTCAAACAGTTTCTGGATCACATCTTCATCTGCTACGAATCGTCCTTCTCCATGAGATACTGGTATACTGAAGATATCATCTACATGTACATTGTTAAACCATGGTGACAGATTAGAAGCGATTCTTGTATAAGCAACCTTAGAAATATGACGACCAATGCGGTTTGTTGTCAGTGTAGGTGATTTCGCGTTCTGTTCTACGATCTTACCTTCTGGAACAAGTCCTAATTTGATCAGAGCCTGGAATCCGTTACAGATACCAAGTGCCAGTCCATCACGGTTATTTAACAGATCCATGACTGCTTCTTTTAATTTTTCATTTCTAAATGCTGTTGCAAAGAATTTTGCAGATCCATCTGGTTCATCACCGGCACTGAATCCACCTGGGAACATGATGATCTGGGATTCTTTGATCGCTTTTTCAAAAACTTCCACTGAATCACGGATTCCCTGTGCATCTAAGTTCTTAAATACCTTTGTGATCACGTTCGCTCCTGCACGTTCAAATGCTTTCGCTGAATCATATTCACAGTTTGTTCCTGGGAATACTGGAATAAATACATTTGGTTTTGCAACTTTATTCTTGCATACGTAAATATTTCCTTTTATATAGTGTCTTGTTGTATCAACGATGCTCTGATCTCCTTCAGATCTTGTTGGGAATACTTTCTCTAATGGTTTCTTCCATGTATCGATCGCTTCTTCTAATGTTACAACTTCGTCACCAAATACAAATTCATGTTTGTCTGTAACCTCACCTAACATTAATCCTGGAATCGCAAGTTTATGAACATCTCTTGTGCTCATTTCAACAACAAATGATCCAAACTTAGGATCTGTTAAGTCTTTTAATTCTACTTCTTCATCAAAAATCACACCTAATTTGTTACCAAATGCCATCTTGGCAACTGCTTCTAAAGCTCCTCCGCCGCCAATTGCATATGCAGATTTGATAATTCCATCTTTGATCAGTTTTGTAATACGTTTGTATACTTTCTTCACTTCAGAGTAGATTGGAAGATTGTATGCATCTGTTGGGATACAGATACGGATCAGACGGTTTCCTGCTCTCTTAAGTTCTGGTGTGATAACATCTGTTGTCTTCGCTACATCGACTGCAAAAGATACCAGTGTTGGTGGTACATCAATGTCATTGAATGTTCCAGACATACTGTCCTTTCCACCGATAGATGCAAGTCCAAATCCCATCTGTGCCTGATATGCACCAAGCAGTGCTGCAACCGGCTGTCCCCAGCGTGTCTTATCTTCTCCTAGACGTTTAAAGTATTCCTGGAATGTCAGGCGGATATTTCTATAATCTCCACCAGAAGCCACGATCTTCGCGATAGATTCTGTGATCGCATAAACTGCACCATGGAATGGGCTCCATTTGGACAGATATGGATCAAATCCATAACTCATCATTGTGACTGTATCGCATTCTCCTTTCAATACTGGAAGTTTTGCGACCATTGTCTGAATTGGTGTCATCTGGTATTTTCCACCATATGGCATTGTAACTGTTGCTGCTCCGATAGAGCTGTCAAATCTCTCTACGAGACCTTTCTGTGAACATACATTAAGATCAGATAATGTATTCTTGCACACTTCTTCAAATGTACCTGTCTCGTCTTTGCGGTTAAAGTAAGATTCTACACGGTGAGGGATCTCTACAAATACTTCTGTTTCCTGATGGGCTCCGTTTGTATCAAGGAAAGCTCTTGAAATATTAACGATCTCTTTTCCTCTCCATTTCAGTACTAATCTTGGATCTTCTGTTACAACAGCAACTTCTACAGCCTCTAAGTTCTCTTCTGCAGAGTATGCAAGGAACTGATCTACGTCTTTTGGATCTACAACAACAGCCATACGTTCCTGAGATTCAGAAATCGCTAATTCTGTTCCATCAAGTCCTGCATATTTCTTAGGTACTTTATCAAGATCTACGATCAGACCATCTGCAAGTTCTCCGATTGCTACGGAAACTCCACCTGCACCAAAGTCGTTACATTTCTTGATCAGACGGCTGACTTCTTCTCTTCTGAATAATCTCTGGATCTTACGTTCTGTTGGTGGATTACCTTTCTGAACTTCAGCTCCACATGTCTCGATAGATTCTTCTGTATGAACTTTAGATGATCCTGTTGCTCCTCCACAACCGTCACGTCCTGTTCTTCCACCTAATAAGATGATGATGTCTCCTGGATCAGAGTTCTCTCTGATCACGTTCTTTCTAGGTGCTGCACCCATAACGGCACCGATCTCCATACGTTTTGCAACATAGTCTGGATGATATACTTCATTAACATATCCTGTTGCAAGACCGATCTGGTTTCCGTAAGAACTGTATCCATTCGCAGCTTCATTTACGATCTTATACTGTGGTAATTTACCTTTTAATGTGTCTTTTAATGGGACTGTTGGATCAGCAGCACCTGTAACACGCATTGCCTGATATACATAAGAACGTCCTGATAATGGGTCACGGATCGCTCCTCCAAGACATGTTGCCGCTCCACCAAATGGTTCGATCTCTGTTGGATGGTTATGTGTCTCATTCTTGAAACTGATCAGCCATTCTTCTTCCTTACCATCAATTTCTACTGGTACAACAATGCTGCAGGCGTTGATCTCATCGCTTTCTTCCATATTGTCAAGAATTCCATCTTTTTTAAGACGTTTCATCGCCATTAATGCCATATCCATTAAGCAGACATATTTGTCATCACGGTCTTTGTACATCTCTTCAAAGTCATCCATGTAAGAATAATATGCTTCTTCTAATGGTGCACGATAGAATCCATCCTGGAATCCAATGCTTGTAAGTTCTGTAGAGAATGTTGTATGACGACAGTGATCTGACCAATAAGTATCCAGTACACGGATCTCTGTCATGGAAGGATCTCTCTTTTCTTCTCCTTTATAATAATTCTGGATATGAAGGAAATCTTTGAATGTCATAGCAAGATTTAAAGAATCATATAATTCTTTAAATTTGTCTTCTTCCATATCTTTGAATCCATCCAGAATCTTAACATCTGCTGGTTCTTCAAAATCCATCACTAATGTCTCTGGTTTGTCTGCAGCTGCCTCTCTTGAGTCAACTGGGTTGATGCAATATTCTTTGACTGCTTCTAACTGTTCGTCAGTTAAGTCACCTTTTACAACATAAGTTGTTGCACTTCTGATCAGGGCATCTTCGTCCTCATTCAACAGTTTCACACACTGCTGTGCAGAATCTGCTCTCTGATCGAACTGACCTGGCAGAAACTCAACGCTGAAAGATATTTCTCCATCGGCAAGTGGTAATGTCTCTTCATACACGTCGTCAACTGGTGGTTCACTAAATACTGTAACCAGTGCTTTTTCATAACTTGCATCGGATAGATTCTCGATGTCATAGCGGACAAGGACACGAACAGATTCGACATCCAGTCCAAGATACTGCTTCAATGATGCATGCAGCTCTTTTGCTTTTACTGCGTAGTCTTTTTTCTTTTCAACATAGACTCTTCTAACTTCTCCCATGATTTCCTCCCATTTATTCATGTAGTTTCTTAATCACCTGAAATGCAGATGCATTTTCCAAAATCGTTGGCTGATCCTCGGCATAGAATATGATCCCATCTGCCGTTGAACGGATCTCTGATAAAATCTCTCCATTATATGGATTAATGACTTCACCAAGCAGCTGACCTCGGTTAACTTCCTCATTGATCGTCACAAAACGTCTTAGGAATCCCGGAGCACTTGCTTTGACGGATACAAGATCCTCTTCTTCTATAATACTCGCAATATACCCGTTATGGCAATTATATTTTAAAATACCCATTCGAGTCAAGAAGCGAAGCACGGCAGATACAGCCTTCCTGGCCAGATTCACATCGATATTATCTGTTTCCCCAGAATATACCGAAAATGCATCCGTCCCATTGATCTGCCAGTTATAAGTTAATGTCTTTTTATCAAAATTTCGTTGTTTGCTTGTTAATACATAAGGCAGCCCGAACAGACTTGCAAGGCTGGTGCTTTCTTTTCCTGTTGCAGGCATTCGCACATGTGGCACAAAATCCCCGCTTCTGAAAAATGATGCAAAATGGATTCCATAGCGGAATCCTTTAACCCGTTCAAATAAATGTGCTGCCAGACGGCTTGTTGGTTCCCCGTCAAAATTCCCAGGAAACTGACGGTTGATATCACTGTTATCAGATACCCAGTATTTCATTCCGACATTCATTGAAAAATTATTCACACATGGAATGACCAGAATCTGATTATCTCCAACGATCGCACCACTGTTCTCTAGTTCTTTTAAACGTTTGACTAACTGAGAACAAATATATAACTGCTGATATTCATTTCCACGCATTGCTCCAACAATACATGCCGCTGGTTCTGATCCTTCACTTTGTTTTCCAAAGAGATATCCTTCGATCTTAAACTCATCTCTTAAGTAATTTCCTGAGGAATATATGATTTCTTTTTTCATAGTGCATTCCCTCCGATCACTCTGGCTACCAAGGACCCTTCCGTTACACTTGGATGTTCTCTTAATGTCATCAAAATACCATCGGTTGGTGCAACCACTTCTTCTTCCGTTGCTCCCATTAAAGGATTCTGTACGATCCCTATGATCTCGCCTTTCTTTACCGGATCCTTTAATCGCTTATAAGAAACAAACAATCCACTGGATACACAATTTAAATAAAAAATCTGGTCTTCGTGGATAAACGGAACCTTTATTTTGCCTTGAACCTTTCCCTTCCAGATACCAAGTTCTGCCATCACCGAAAAAATTCCATCTATGATCTGGCGGCAGTACTCGTAACGGATACGAAATGCTGCACCGGATTCCGTAACCATAGTTGGGATTCCCATCTGGTTTAAAGTGAAAGCTAAACTTCCTTCATTCACTGTCTGAGAAGGATGGATCCAGACAAGATCCGTATTCATATATTTTGACAGATGAAGTAATGTCTCATCGTAATCGTTATTTAAACGTACTTGAGGAACTTCCTGCAAAAAGATATTACTAGAATGAATATCAATGCAACAGGATGCTCCTTTGATATCTTCGATCAATTTAGCTGCTGTATAATCTTCCAAACCTCCATTGATGTCTCCTGGAAATGTACTGCTGTAATCGATATCTGAGATTGGTACTGCTCTTGTTCGTGCATCCAGTCCTAATGGATTGACCGCTGGATACACATCGACAATACCTGTCAGATTCTCAAATTCTGCCTTGATCCGGCGAATGATCTCTCCGCAGATATACTGTCCGCCAAGCTCATCTCCGTAGATTCCAGACACCAGACAGATTCTCTTCTCCTCTCCAGTCACCACATCCGGCATCAGACGATTTCTTTTGATCCTTAGCATCTTTCCGATCGGAAGTTTTACAGATACGACTGTGTCTATCATATTAAAGCCTCTTTTCTATTGTTTTATCTGTATCGTAAATATTTTACTTTTCTTATTTTGCAAATAACATTTTTAAAATGATCGGTGATAAGAGTGTTGTGACGAGGACCATGATGACCACTGGTGCAAAGAAAACTTCTGATAATAATCCAACAGAAATTCCTTTCTGTGCAACGATCAGTGCAACTTCACCTCGGCATACCATTCCTGCTCCGATCTGTACAGATTCTCTCTTCGTATATTTGCACAACAATGCTCCAAAACCGCATCCCGCGATCTTCGAGATCACTGCGATCACACATAAAATGATCGTAAAGATGATCAACGTCTGTGTCATTCCATGAATGTTTACATTCAGACCGATACTTGCAAAGAATACTGGTGTGATCAGCATATACGATAAAATTTCAATTTTATTGTATATATAAAATCGTTCTGGGAGCCTGCATAAAATGATCCCTGCAAGATATGCGCCTGTGATATCAGCGATTCCAAACACTTCTGCAAGAAATGCAAGTGCTAAGCAAAATGCAAGTGCAAACACCGGAACTCTTCTTCTATGACGTTCAATCTCTGGATTCTTATAAGTAGAAAGCCACTCAAAGAACTTCTTGATCCCAACTCCACCGATAATAGAAATCGCAAAGAATGCTGACATCTGGATCAAGATCTTAAGGATTGCCTGAATATGGAATCCAGATGCTCCCCCAAGGCTTGTCATAATTGATAATAAAACGATTCCCAAGATATCATCAATGATCGCTGCCCCAAGGATTGCTGTTCCGACTCTTCCTTTTAAATGTCCCATATCCTGTAATGCTTCTACTGTAATACTTACTGAAGTTGCTGTTAGGATCACTCCGATAAAAATCGATTCCATGATATTATTTCCATATATAACGGATAAAACAGCTCCCATGATAAGTGGGATCAATACTCCACATAACGCAATGACGAATGCGGGAATTCCACTCTTCTTCAACTCATCAATATCTGTCTCAAGACCTGCCTGAAACATTAAAACAACTACACCTACTTCAGCTAGATTTAAAACTGAATCTGAAGGACTCACTACATTAAGGACCACTGGTCCTAAAATGATTCCCGCGATCAATGCTCCAACGACTGGCGGCATGTTAAACTTCTTCGACACAAGACTAAAAGACTTGGTCATTGCCAGAATGATTGCGATATCCAGCAAAAACTTATATTCTTCCATTGTTTTACCTCCATTAGTTCGTATCGTATCATACCTGTTTTTTCTTGTCAATTCTTAGACAAAGTGATCTTTTTTTATCCTTTTCTTGCTTTTTTTATGATCCTTTAGTATAGTGGAGAAAAGACTAAGAAAAGAGGTATCAAAATGAGTGAATTTAACGAAGTAGATAATATCATTGAAGAAGAAACTCCTGTGCTCCATTTAGAATTAGAAGATGGAACTGAACAAGACTGTGCCGTGATCGCTTTATTCTCTGTAGAAGAATTAGATGATCAGGAATATATCGCATTGATCACTGTTGAAGACTTAGAAAGTGATGACGAAGAAGGGGCTTTACTTTTATATCGTTACAACGAAGACCCTGAAGATCCTGATACTTTCAGTCTTGACAACATTGAAACAGACGAAGAATATGAGACAGTCACTGCTGTCTTAGATGAGATCTTAGAAGACGAAGAATAACTCAAAAAAGCCCTTGCATCTTATATGCGGGGCTTTTTTTCATATTGAAGTTTTGTTCGGATCACTTTGTCAAGTTCATAATACTTTTCTTCCAGAGTTTTTCCATTCAGGACACAATCCATTGCCATACCCATGGATTCCAGCATCGTTTCTGTGATCTGATCTCTGTACTGTAATAAAATATTCAGGCGCTCATGAAGATCTGTTTCATCTAAGAATTTCAACAGTGGCTCAATGTCTGCTGTTTCTTCTGTCTCATCACATTCATTTTCCTGTGCTGTCACTTCATCAACCAGTTCTGCTTCTGAATCTTGTTCTGTCTCCGTGATTTTTATACCATACTGGTCTCCTGCATTTTCACACAGTTCTACTTTCTGAAAACGGTATATCTGTTGCACATCTGGGTATTTTTCATGATCGACTTCACTTAAGAACATCGCAAGTGGTCTTGCATATGTCTTAAACGTTCCATACATTGCCTGATAGACCACCAATGGTTCTTCTGTCTCTGTATGTATTGCAACCGTAACGATCTGATAAAGTTTTCCTTTAAAATGCATATAAAATTCGCCTGCTCTTGGCATCGCTCTATTTTCCATGCAAAACACCTCTTTTCTCCTGACGGCTTCTTAGTTCTTCTACGAACCTTGACGGCCTGCTGTCTTTGTTATAAAGTTTCTTTACTGACAAGATGTGCAGATATTTCTTGGCTCTTGTAACTCCAACATAAAACAAACGTCTTTCTTCTTCCACGTCTTCTTCTTTCATGGACTTCTTATGTGGGATCACGTCTTCATTGACATCTGGCAAAAAGACACGTTCAAATTCCAATCCTTTGGTGCTGTGCATCGTGCTGACCACAACTCCTTCTTTTTCTTTCTGATTCTCTTTTGACTGGCGGTTTAATTCTTCGGTGTATTCTTTGATATGATCAAACCATGCCTCATACGTATCATAGCCTTTTGCACTCTCCTGAAGTTCTTCTAATACTTGCGTAAATTCCTCTTCCTGAATCTTACGAAATCTTGCATATTCTGCTAAATACGCATTGTATCCCACGGATTTCCGGATATAATTGATTGCCATCAACGGAGTCATATTCTTCATGATCCGAAGATCTTCCTTAAAATCTTCTACATATTCATAAAGCCATGGTTTATCTTTGACCTTCTCTAACAGATCATCAAATGACACTTGTGATTCAGTCAGATATTCCCTGCTGATATAACGCTTGGGGCGGTTCATGACTCTTAAAAATGTGCTTCTTCTGCGATCTCCCATCGCAAGGTGCATATAATCTATAATATTTTTTGAAATCCAGTGATCAAACAGATTCGGGACTGCATCCTGCATATAAAATGGGATATTGTATGCCATCAATGCTGCGATCAGCTGTCTTGGTCCCTGATTGGTCCGATAAAGGATCGCGATCTGGGATAACGGTGTCTTCTTTGCCATCTCTTCCTTGATCGTGTAAATGATATGCTTATTCTCCTCATAGTGATCTTTAAATGTACGGACCTCGACCATACTTGCAGCATCTTCTCTTGCCTGCATCTTCTTTTCAAAACGTTTTGTATTATAAGAAATGATATCTTCCGCAACCTGTACGATCTCTTCCCCGCAACGATAGTTTCGATTTAAGATCACCTGTCTGGTATTCTCGAAATCCTTTGGAAAATTTAACATCAGTTCTGGTCTTGCACCTCGAAACTTATAAATAGACTGATCATCATCTCCTACGATAAAGAGGTTCTTTGTCTCTCCTGCTAACATCTTGACGATCTCATACTGAATCTTATTGATATCCTGAAACTCATCGATCAAAATATATGGAAACTTCTGCTGCCATGCTTTCCTGATATCTTCACGTTCTTTTAACAACTCATACGTATAAACCAAAATATCATCAAAATCGATCCAACGGTTTTCATGTAGTTTTTCTTCATATGCCCGGTAAATTTCTTTAAACACTTCATCCCCACAGCACCCACTGTGATAATAGGCAAGAGGGATCATCTGCCCTTTGACTAAGCTGATCTCTTGTATGATCTGACGCATAAAATCTGCTTCATCATCAATCTCTAACTCATGATCTGTAATGATCTCACGGATAAAGTCATATTTTTTATGTTCTGGCAGAATATTATCTGCACTATAGTGATAGGCATATTTTAAAATCGTAAAAAACACAGAATGAAAGGTTCCAAAAGAAACCGGCAGGGTTTCCCCTGCCAGCCGCCAAAACCGCTCTTTCATCTCATTCGCTGCTGCTCTGGTAAATGTAATGACCAGAATCCGCTGCGGTGGGATCTGATAGTGCGATATCAAATATTGAATTCTCTTTGTGATCACAAGTGTCTTCCCTGAACCCGGTCCTGCAAGTACCATCATCGGTCCATCTTTGTGCATCACTGCTTCTTTCTGTGCCTTGCTCAGCTGGCTATGCAAGTGCTGCCTCCAGTTTCGCGATCGCATCATTGATTCTCTTTAATGATTCTTCTTTCCCCAGAAGTTCCATTAATTCTGTTGCTCCACCTGGTGTCATCTGCTTTCCAGAGACTGCTGTACGAACTGGCCACATTACATAACCATTCTTGTACTCATGTCCTTTTGCAAAAGATACTAACATCTCATATAATGCATCATTTGTAAAATCTTCCTGTGCTTCGATCACTGGATAGATCTCTTTTAATACGGTTAATGAAGTCTCAGGTGTTGTCTTCATCTTCTTGTGTTTGTACATCTCTACATCATATTCTGGAACTGCTTCGAAGAAATCAATGTGTCCCGGAATCTCTGTGAATAACTCAATTCTTGTCTTCACCATAGAAAGGATCTTATCAAAATCCATCTCTCTGTGAATTGTCTCTGTTACATATGGCATAGCAAGTTCTTTGAAACGGTCAAAGTCCATGGCTTTGATATATTCACCATTCATCCATTTGATCTTGTTCATATCAAAGACCGCTGGTGTCTTAGACATATGTTTGTAATCAAAGATCTCTTCTAATTCTTTTAATGAGAAGATTTCCTGTTCTCCTCCTGGGCTCCATCCAAGTAATGCAACGAAGTTTACGATCGTCTCTGGCAAGAATCCCTGCTCGATCAGATCTTCGAAGGAAGAATGACCTTTTCTCTTACTTAATTTGTGATGTTCTTCGTCTGTGATCAGTGGACAGTGAATGTATACTGGTTTTTCCCATCCGAATGCATCATATAAACGATTGTACTTTGGTGTAGATGATAAGTATTCATTACCACGAACTACATGTGTGATTCCCATTAAATGGTCATCAACTACGTTTGCGAAGTTGTATGTTGGATATCCATCCGATTTGATCAGGATCATATCGTCTAATTCGATATTATCCACTGTGATCTCTCCGTAAATCTCATCAACGAAAGATGTTGTTCCTTCTGTTGGGTTATTCTGACGGATAACATATGGTACTCCTGCGTCTAATTTCGCCTGAACTTCTTCTTTGGATAAGTTTAAGCAATGTTTGTCATAATGACTGATCACAACATCTCCTGATTTTACTTTCAGTGTGTCTAATCTCTCCTGATCACAGAAACAGTAGTATGCTTCTCCCTTGTCGATCAGTTCTTTTGCATATTTTAAATAAAGACCCTGTGCCTGTCTCTCACTCTGAACATATGGTCCAACTCCACCATCGATGTCTGGTCCTTCATCGTGGTTCATTCCGGCTTTCTTAAGGGTATTGTAGATGATCTCTTCTGCCCCTTCTACCTGTCTTTCCTGGTCTGTATCTTCAATTCTTAAAATAAAATCTCCGCCTGCATGACGTGCGATCAGATATGCATAAAGGGCTGTTCTTAAGTTACCTACATGCATACGCCCTGTAGGGCTTGGTGCAAATCTTGTTCTTACTTTGCTCATGATTTCCTCCCATTTGGTTTTAATTCTATCTTTCTATTCTACAAAACTTATCTTTCTTTGTAAAGAAGCAGTCTTATTGATTTTCGTTAATTTATGTTGATTTTTTGAAACAATCCGTCTTAAATCTCATTTAAGATCCTGCTGGCTTCCTCAAATGGCTCCAGGGTTCTCTTTAAGATCCCCTGCGTTGCCGCGATAAAGATTCCATAGTTCACGATCGGAACACCTGCATCTTTGACTCTTGCGATACGGTTTTTCATCTCTCTTCTATTTAAAGTACATCCGCCACAATGAATGACCAGATCATAAGTATCCAGATCTTCAGGGAAAGAGTTTCCACTGCTTGTATGGATATCAAAATCCTTACCTGTATATTGTTTTAACCATCTTGGGATCTTTACAGTTCCGATGTCATCGCACTGTCTGTGATGGGTGCATCCTTCTGCGATCAAGATCTTCGCCCCTTCTTCTAAATGTTCTAAGGCTTTCACTCCTCTGACTTCTTCTTCCAGATCGCCTTTATATCTTGCAAACAAAATCGAAAATGAAGTCAGTTTGATATCTTCTGGCACAATCTTTGAGACTTTGTCAAATGCCTGAGAGTCTGTAATGACCAATGCTGGTTTCTTGCCGATCTCTTCTAATGTCTTTTCTAATTCTGTTTCTCTTACAACAATAGAGGCTGCTCCTGCTTCTAAAAGGTCACGGATCGTCTGCTGCTGTGGAAGGATCAGTCTGCCTTTCGGTGCTGCACTGTCGATCGGTACGACTAAGATCACAAAATCATTCGGACAGACCAAATCTCCAACGATCTTTAGCGTGTCATCATCAGTTGGAACCAGTTTTCCGATCTCTTCTTTTAAATCCCAGATCCCTTTTTTATCCTTTGCACTGACAAAGCAGGCTTTGTCTTCTTTCCATTCTTTGGCATTGAAAAGATCCATCTTATTGTAGACTTTCAGATAAGGAATCTTCCGGTCTTCGATCAAGCGTATCATATCTTCTTCAAACTCTGTCATACCAGCTGTAGCATCCATGATCACAAGCGCGATATCTGCCTTGCCCAAGACTTCTTTTGCTTTCTTGACTCGCTTTTCCCCTAATTCTCCTTCATCATCAAGTCCCGGGGTATCGATCATAACTACTGGTCCTAATGGCAGAAGTTCCATTGCCTTGTATACAGGATCTGTCGTTGTTCCTTTGACATCGGATACGATCGCTAATTCCTGATTCGTCATAGCATTGATAACACTTGACTTCCCGGCATTTCGTTTCCCGAATAATGCGATGTGAATTCTGTCTCCTCTTGGTGTTGCATTTAAACTCATATGATTTCCTCCTGTCTGTCTTTATGGATCGTTAACTCTTTCTTTTATCTTTGTGCCTTATGATATCCCGCTGCCTTTGCTTCTTTCTCACTCTTAAATGTGACTAAATATTTTGATGTTCCCATACGGTCATAATCTCTTTGACCTGGGCAGTGGTATACCTTTGATCTGCTGTTTCCACGGATCTTCTGTGAAGCAGTTGTTTTTGTATTTGTTTTTGCTGCTGTTGTATTTTTGTTACTGCTGTAGTTTTTGCTGTTATTAGATGAATTCTGGTTTGTGTGATATTTCTGGCTTGCTTTTGAATTCTCTGTTGTTACCTGCATGCTGCTGTCTGCTTCACTGTCTCCTGTCTCGTAATCAATCTTCACTCCATCCTGTACATTATATACAAAAACATTAAACTTAATATCTTCGCCCTTATCTTCCACAGACATCGCTTCCATCTGTACCCCTTTAGCTACCAGGTCATCTCCGTCAAAGACTGGTGTAACTCTGTATAATACATGATTGCCTGTCTCACGGACATAGTCACCGACCATCTCTTCATATGGTAACATTCCATCCACATTAAAAGATCTTGTTCCTGTGATCAGGTTCTTATTATTGGCATTCTCACCGGTCAGCTGATAAGCGATCAAATGACAGCGATTATATAGATATTTCCCATCAACGTTATCGTATTTTGCTGTATGCCATCCGGTTGGTTTTACCATACCGATTGCTCCGCGTTTTCCTTTTGGCATGATATCTTTTCCAACACACGCTTCCGCCACCTGACATCTTCCTTCAGAGTCAAGTCTGCTGTAAGACTCGTAGGATTTTGTTGTCAGATCTTTGGATGTAAAATCTGGATTATTATTGTCAACAGCAACCGTCATATTCCCTGAAAAATCCGGAATATTGTCAGATGATACAGATTTAGTGGAAGAATTTGTACTTCCTTTGCTGCTTTGTTCGCTCTGTGCGTTTCCGCTATTACTGCTATTGCCTGTACTCTGGCATCCTGCCAGTGATACCACCATCATTCCTGCGATCAGCAGGGCATATAATTTCTTTGTTACTCTCATCATCAACTGTTCCTCCTCTTGTTATATTCTTTTCTGATCTAGCTTATTGTTTTGGAAGATAGATCTGTTTTGTGATCTCGTGAGTGGAACCTTCGATCTGTTCTTCTTCTGCAAGTTTCCATTCCTCAAGATCCACATCCAGTACCTGATCGGATGGATAAACTTTATTCCAACGGAAGATCACGATCTCTTCGATCTGATCTATGACTGATTTTAATGGAAGATTCTCTACAATACAAGTCTCCCCTTTTCCTGCCTTGTGTAAGAAATCTTCACAAACAACCGGATCGTTGATCTCTTCATACAACTTCTCTGTATATGCATTCATATAGACCTTCTCCCCTTTGGTCATCTCCGCAATATACTCTCGCAAGCCTCGATCCTGACTCTGCCTTCGATCATTAAACATCATACCGTTGTTGTTGTCTAAGCATAGAATTATTATCATTCTTTCCATCCTCCAATCGTACTTATGTTCTATTTATGTATTATATCTTGTGCGAGAGGATATTGCAATAAAAGAAGCTCTGAATTTCTCCAAAGCCTCTTCTTACTTTTCATTCTTTTTTGTATTCTAATTGTATTTATGATACTGCTTTCATCACTTTTTCTCTCATAGGCTGTGTCATTTTCTCTGGTTTTAAGATCTCTTTTAATTCTTCTTCCTTTAACAGACCTTCTTCTAATACCAGCTCTTTTACAGAAATTCCTGTTTTTAATGATTTCTTTGCAATCTCAGCAGACTTTGCATATCCGATATATGGACATAACGCTGTTGAGATTCCAACACTTTTTTCAATATATTCTTCGCACTGTCCTTTATTTGCGGTGATCCCTGTAATACAGTGTTTTGTAAGTGTGGCTGCTGCCTCTTTTAAGGTATCGATGGATTCAAATAAATGATGGAATAAGACTGGTTCAAATGCATTTAATTCTAACTGTCCGGCTTCGGCTGCCATCGTGATCGTATAGTCATGTCCAATGATCAGGTATGCAACCTGTGATACAACTTCTGGAATCACTGGGTTGATCTTTCCTGGCATGATGGATGAACCATTCTGTCTTGCTGGAAGATTGATTTCTGATAAACCAGTTCTTGGGCCAGATGACATTAATCTCAGGTCATTGGATATCTTGGAAATATCAACGGCACATGTTTTTAACACCCCGGATACACTGACAAATCCATCTAAGTTCTGTGTGGCATCGATCAGATTATCTGCCTGTTTTAATGAAATTCCTGCAACTTTGCTTAATTCATAAGAAATGTTCGCAAGATAGTAAGGGTCTACGTTGATCGCTGTTCCGATCGCTGTTGCTCCGATGTTTAAGACTTTCATCTCATCCATAACATTTTTTAATCTCTTAATATCCCTTTTTAAGACATGTGCAAATGCTCCAAAGCTTTGTCCTAGTCGCATTGGAACTGCATCCTGTAATTGTGTTCTTCCAATTTTGAGGATATCATCAAACTCTGCTTCTTTTTCTTCCATGGCTTTTTCTAATTTCTCAAGTTCTTTGATCGTTTGTGGAAGTAATTTTAAGACGGTGATCTTTCCTGCCGTTGGGATTACATCGTTCGTAGACTGTGACATATTGACATGATCGTTTGGATGTACAATGCTGTAATCTCCCTTGGTTCCACCAAGGATTTCTATCGCACGATTGGCAATCACTTCGTTTGCATTCATATTGGCAGAAGTTCCAGCCCCTCCTTGGATCGCATCCACGATAAACTGATCTGCTTAAATTTCCATCCAGAATCTCATCACATGCCTGAATGATCGCCTGAGCGATTTGCTGGTCAAGTTTTCCAGACTTTTCATTCGTGATCGCTGCTGCTTTTTTGACCATTACGATGCTGTCGATCAACACTGGATGTAATGGACGGTGTGTGATCTGAAAGTTTGTGGCTGCACGCATACTCTGAACTCCATAGTATACTTCCACTGGTACGTTTAATGCTCCAATTGAATCGTGTTCCATTCTGCTTAACATTGTCTTCCTCTTTTCTGATTACTCATGCTGTCGTTTTGTTTCAAGATTTTATGTGTTGAAGCTTAACACAGTATGCAATGTTCGTAAACCTTAATCCTGTCTTTCCAAATTTAAAGTTCAAATTTTGTGTTTCATCTTTTCTTTTTTTAATAACGGCCTTGATTTACTTTAAATAATTAAGTGATTGCCCATTGCATGCTTTTTGCAAAAGTTCTATACTTAAATTAAGTTAGTCATTCGGTAATTTTGAATTTTTATCACAAAGGAGACTTGATTTTATGGACACGATTGATAAGAAGATTATTTCTATTTTACAACAAGATGCTCGTACACCTCTTAAGAAGATCGCAGCGGAAGTATTTCTCACCTCTCCGGCTGTTTCTGCCAGAATTGAACGATTGGAAGCGGAAGGAATTCTGACTGGATTTCATGCTTCTGTTGACCCGATCCAACTTGGTTATCATATTAAAGCATATATCAGTCTTGAGATCAGCCCTGCACAAAAACCCGAAGTTTATCCTTTTCTTCGAGCACACCCAAATGTATTGGAATGTGATTGTGTAACTGGAAATTATTCTGTGCTGCTGAAGGTTGCTTTTCCTAGTACGATGGAACTGGATGAATTTATTGGAAAATTGCAGCGCTTTGGGAAGACTAGTACGATGATCGTGTTTTCTACGATCGTTGAGAATCGTGGGGTGATTCCTGAATAGTTGATTTGTTTTTAATTTCTGTTATCTAAAATAACAGGGTAAAATTTTACATATGGAACATTTTCTTTTATAATTTGTGCAACCTTTTTACTTATTATAATTTCCCTATACTCATCGTAAAATTCATATGTCTTATTTACATCCTTTAATTTTTTTATTCCTTCTTCTGTTATTCTTTTCGGTATGAAATAGAAAATGTTTTCATTTTCTGTCATATTTATTCTTTCACATTTTTCACATTGATTTTCAAATTTATAATTTTCATCAATATAACTTTTCTGTGGTAATATATTATCAGTAATAAAAGTATATCCTAATATTTTTTTACTTTTGCTTATAATCGGCTGAAAATATTTTTTATCTACTCCTGATTCTTTTAATTTCTCCACCAGTTTTGGTAATAACAACAACTCTCCTGTTCCATCCAATCCTGCAAACCCATAATCATTCTCATGTTTTTTTATATATCCTTTCGGTTGTGCATAAAATAAGCTATTTGTTTTTTCTTTACTATGACAACTTTCACATTCACTATATTCATTTTCAATATCTTCGTATTCTTCACAGTAATATTCTGGAAAACATAAAACGAATGCTTTTGCCTTTTCAAATTCTTCATCTGAAACTTTAACATCATAATCCAAACAGATAAATTCTACATCTTTCCTATTTGATTTATAAAATTCAATTATTTGTTTATATAGTTCTGAATCTTGATTAATCTTATATGTATATTCTCCAGAAAACCGATTTCCTGTTCTATATTTCTTTAATCTGTATAAAAATCTAGAGATAATTTTTTTTACTTTCCAATCTGTTTCTTCATCATTATAACTTAATACAATTTCTACATTAACTTCCAATTTCGTCTCCTCCTGTTATCACTACAATTTTGCTGCTTTTGTTTTCTCTAAACCGACTTATCTTTGCTTTTATCCAAAATATAATTTCCATTAATATAGCTGTATACATAATAATAAAAGGATCTATTGTACATAAACTACTTTTCAAAATTATGATTTTACCTTTAGAAATCCAAAAATTACCAATCACCAATTCATTGGGTCCTGATTTTATATGATCTAAACCCCCATTTTTCCATCTTAAAAAATTTCATATCGTTTACTCCTATTTAAGTAATTAATTGTTCTTTTTCTCCTAGGCATCAATTTACATTCTATGTAAGATAAAATAATTTCTATTTTTTTCCAAAATATCTCATGCAATATTTTATCACTCTCCTTCTCCTGTTATCACAGCTGTTTTTGCTGCTCCTTTCGCAAATTCCTTACCACTTTCTATCGTAAGGTCTCAGAGAACTTACGTAACTTATAATATAATGCATTTAAGGTACCTCAGACCTTACGATGTCTGCTGGTTGATATCATATATCTCTAAACAATTCAGCTGATCCAAAACACATTCCTTCATGCGCTATTGTTTGTAAAATAATTTTATTTTCTGAGACAAAACATAGATCTATCCAGTCCGCAAAAGCATAAATATTAGGATATTCTTGTAAAACTTTTCTTACATCCTTGTTATATTTATATAAATACCAATTATCCGTCATATAATATCCCTTTTTTCCTTTTTCCCTTTTAATTATAGTTCCATTTTTACGACATAATCTACTTTCCAAGAAAAATTTTTCTAATTTTTTAAATATTAAACAATTCTTAATTTGTAATTCTTCCCTTTCTTTTTCCTCCTTACTTTTTACCTTCTCAATTGGTATTTTTAATATTAAAATATTACTATTTTCCTGAAGTATTTTTAATATTTTTTTATATTGGGTTATTACTAATTGGTCCATACCAAAATTGCAAATATCCTCATACGCCATAATTATTAAAATCCTCCTATTTTAAAAACCAACAATGTACATGCATTTGTTTTCTCGCATTTTTATTTTTACTCCACTTTAACATTGGATGATAATGATAATATTGTTTTCCCTGACCTTTTTCCTTCTTGTGTTTTTGCATTGCAGATACTTTATGAATTTGGCTTGCAGCTTTACATGCATCATAAGCATATCCAGAAGATGTCGCAAAAACATTTCCATTTGCTTTCAATCTCATAGCTGCTTTAGATTTAGTCTTTATAGCATCATATATATACTTTCGCTTTTATCATTTTTGCTTTATAATAATGTATCTTAGGTTGTTTTCGCTTTAGTGTTGAAATTGCAGTTGCAGCAACATATGTAATTCCAGCTATTACAATATATTTAAGCGCCTTTAAAATAACTCCTCCTATAGCCCATCCCCAAGGTAATACATCTGTAAAATGTCCACTAGAATCCGTACGATTAACCGGATTATTACTACAATAAATATACAAATGACTTCTTAAGTCTCAGGGAACTTAAGTTCATACAGTATCCTGATATGTCGTTTTCATTCTCCCTTTATGCTTGGATTGTAACATTTCACCATTTTACAGGCAATCAGATTTAGTTTTTTCGTCGTTTAATACAAAAAACTTTTTTTATTTTTGTAAACTATTTTGATTGACTTTTTAATAAGTATACCTATTTAATATATTGTTCCATTACTATACAAAAAAAAGAACCCTGATAACTAAATTACCAAGGTCCTTTCCATATTCCCATAAGAAACTAAATCATATAATCTTAGCTTCTTGCTCTTTCTTCTAATAAAGCTTTTACTTCTGCTTCTGTTTCTAACTGCATTACTTCATCAACTAATGCTTTACATTCATCCATTGTCCACAGAGACATTACTTTTCTTGTAGCAAGGATTGCTGTAGCACTTACTGAGAATTCGTTTAATCCGAATCCTAATAATACTGGTACTAATAATGGATCGCTTGCTGCTTCTCCACACATCCCTGCCATGATGTCTTCTTTGTTTGCAGCTGAGATGATATTTCTGATAGAACGAAGTACAGCTGGATTGTATGCAGAGTACAGATATGCAACATCTGGGTTACCTCTGTCGGCTGCCATTGTGTATCCAGTTAAATCGTTTGTACCGATACTGAAGAAGTCTGCTTCTTTTGCAAGAATGTCAGCAATTAAGCTTGCTGCTGCAGTTTCCATCATAACACCAACCTGGATATCTTTGTCGTATGCGATACCTTCTGCATCTAATTCCTGTTTCAGTTCTTCGATGATTGCTTTAACAGCACGAAGCTCGTCTACACATGTTACTAATGGAACCATGATACGAACTTTACCGAAGGCACTTGCACGTAATAATGCACGAAGCTGTGGTTTATAAATATCTTCTTTTCTCTGTAAGCAGAAACGTACTGCTCTGAATCCTAAGAATGGATTCTCTTCTGTTGGAAGTCCAAGATATGGAAGTGCTTTATCCCCACCGATATCCAGTGTACGGATGATCACTGGTTTACCGTCAAGAGTTTCAGCTACTTTCTTGTATGCTTCAAACTGAGCTTCTTCTGATGGAATCGCATCGCTTTCCATGAATAAGAACTCAGATCTGAATAATCCAACACCTTCTCCATCACGCTCTAAGACACCTTCTGCTTCGTCTGGTCCACCGATGTTAGCAACCAGTTCCACAACGTGTCCGTCTGCTGTCTGGGATTTCTGTCCAACAAACTTCTGAAGGGCAGCTTTCTCTTCTAAGAATTTTGCTTTCTTAGCTTTATATTCTTCTACAACAGATGCTTCAGGGTTGATGAATGCTTCTCCTGTTGATCCGTCAAGAACAACTTCATCTCCATCATTAACGATAGAAACGATGTTTTCGATACTAAGAACTGCTGGAATTTCCATAGATCTGCAGATGATCGCAGAGTGAGATGTCTTACCACCGATCTCTGTTAATACACCCTGAACATTTGCAGGATTGATTCCTGCTGTCATAGATGGTGTTAAATCTTCTGCTACTAAGATTGTTCCTTCTGGAACTGCACTGATATCTACTTCTTCAATTCCAAGTAAGATCTTAATTAAACGAGTTTTGATGTCGCCTAAGTCAGATGCTCTCTGCTGTGTCAGTTCATCGTCTGCCATAGCGAAGATCTGTGCGAAGAAATCGCAAGCTTCTTCTACAGCAGCTTCTGCGTTGATCTTCTCTCCATCAATCTTAGCTTCGATCTGTTCTGAGATTGCTGGATCCTGAATCATCATGATATGACCTTCTAAGATCTCTGCTTCCTGCTCACCAGCAGTTACTTTCATGGATTCAACCATCTTCTGAGTCTTCTCAATGAAAACTTCAATTGCATCGCTTAAACGTTTTTTCTCTGCTTCTGTATCTTCGATAGACTGTTTTGTGTAATTAAGTTCTTCTTCCTTAATCTTAACGATCTTACCGATACCGATACCAGCAGATGCTCCTATACCTTTATACATGTTGCCACCCGTCCTTTATCAAATTATATGTTACACCCATTATGAGCAGTGATTATTCACCTAATCCAGATTCAATCAGTTCTGTTGCATGTGCAAGAGCTGCTTCTTCGTCTGGACCTTCACATACTAATTCGATTTCAGAACCACATTTGATGCAAGCTCCGATGATGTTTAATAAGCTTTTAGCGTTGATCTTTTTATCTTCGAATACGATAGTTACGTCAGATTCGAATTTAGTTACGGCTTTCGCTAAAACTCCAGCTGGTCTCATGTGTAATCCCTGTTCGTTTTCAATGACAAATTTCTTTGATACCATAATTGTTTCTCCTTCTCACATATAAAATAATTTTAATTTATCTGGATCTTTAACTGGCTTATCTTTGTACTCATCTAAGTGCAATTTCTTAAAAAAGCATAAAAAAAGACCTACTTTAACAAATGTTCACACTTATTAAATAGGTCTTGCCTGCCTCACCAGTCACAATCCAAAATTCGATAATATTATAATATCAAATTTTGCCTTATAAGTCAACCTGGTTTTATGACTGATGCCCCATTTCTAAGATCAGTCTTTTGACATAAATGATCAGATACATCTTCTCATCTGCTGAGAGTTTGCAGTTGTAATGTTGCTCGATATGTTCCACGATCTTCTGACTGCACACGTAAGCTTCTGGATACTTCTTCTGATTACGTTCATAAAATTCAACATCATCTTCTTCGTCTTCTTCTATCGGGCGTTTCTTTGATAAGATTTCCGTCTCAAGATATTGTAAATGTGTTGCAAATCTCTGATATGCTGGATGTTCCGTATCTAGCACGATTTCATAAAACTCCTGAATGATCGCCATGACTTCCTGTACAAAAGATGATTTACCACTAAGGTCCAAGGTAAAAATCTTCTCAATCTTCGTCTTATCTAATTCATCCCCGGTTTTCTTGCGAAATCCAATTCCTTTTCCCATCAAAATAACTTCTTTTCCGTTTGAATCAAATGTACTGACCACGTTATTGTTGATTACTTTCTGTATGATCACTTTCTCGCCTCCTAGATACTTCCAAGAATCTCTTTTGGAATGTATGCTTCTACGTAAATTCCATCATCTCTGTATTCTTCTTTCAAAAGCTGTCCATGACTTCGGATCAGCTGGATCTTTCCTGCTTCTTGATAGCCATACAGCTTTTCTAAATATAATTTCTGTTTTTGCAGTATTTTCTCAATCTGCTCTAACAACTGATCGGTTCCTTCGCCATTTTTCCCGGAAATCCTTACCACCGCTTCTGCATTTGAATCTTTTAAGATCTCATCACCATTTAACAGATCAATCTTATTGAATGCTGTAATGATCGGTGATTCGTTAGCTCCTAACTGCTTTAATGTATCATAGACTGCTTCCATCTGTTTCTCTTTCTGCGGATTGGATGCATCAACTACATGCAGGATCAGATCACTGTATTTGGCTTCTTCTAATGTACTTTTAAATGCTTCGACCAGATGATGTGGAAGTTTGCGGATAAAACCGACCGTATCCGTCATAAGAATTGTCTGCCCGCCACTTAAATCTAAACTTTTTGTCGTTGGATCAAGGGTTGCAAACAACTGATCTTCTTCATAAACTCCTGCATTGGTAAAATGGTTTAATAGTGTTGACTTTCCTGCATTGGTATATCCAACGATACAAACCACTGGCAGGTGATTCTTCTGGCGTTGTTTTCTCTGGACTTCTCTGTGCTTTACAACATCTCTTAACTCTGCTTTTAATCTGGAGATTCTTGTACGGATCAGTCTTCGGTCCATCTCCAGTTTCTTCTCTCCCGGACCTCTGGTTCCGATTCCTCCACCTAATCTTGATAAAGCTCTTCCTTGTCCGGTAAGCTTGGATGCTCTGTATTTTAACTGGGCAAGTTCGACCTGGATCTTACCTTCTCTTGTAAATGCTCTCTTCGCAAAAATATCAAGAATGATCAGTGTTCGATCCATCACTTTGGTATCTAATGCTTCTTCTAAATTGCTGATCTGTGCTGGTGATAATTCGTCATCACAGACGATCCCTGTCGCATCAGTTCCGTATAACAAAGCATTGACTTCATCAATCTTACCTTTTCCGATATAAGTTCCTGGATGTGGTGTTTCTCTTACCTGGATCACCCTTGCTGCAACCTCGGCTCCTGCCGTTTTGACCAGTTCTTCTAACTCATCCAGAGATTCTTCTGCTTCTGTTGTGTCTTGATCAGCAACCGCGATCAATATCACTTTCTCTATGATTTCTTTTTTGATTTCTTCCATAATATATGTTCCTGTATCTATTTTCCTAATTTCCCTAATATCTGTTGGACTGCCATGTCAAATGCTTGCTTCTTCGCTGAATCCCTGCCCATTGTCTGATTCATCATTTGACTTTTTTCAATTCTTTCCTGATTCTCTTTATAATATTTGATCAGGTCCATTCCTATATATTCTTCACATGACCGACAGCTATTCTCCATCTCCTCTTGCGTAACTTCCCATGCATCTACAACTCTGTGATCATCCTTGCTGACTGCCAACATTAATGTTACGGGTTCCGTAAATGCATTCGTCTGTGCATAACCCATAGAGATCACTGATCCTCTCCCATATTGTCCTTTAAATACTTTGTATACTTCGGATGTGTATCTTGACCGTTGATTTTGTTTATAAGAATAACAAATAAATACTATTATACAAAATACAATTCCGATTCCTACAGCCAGAATTAACATTTTATTCTTGTATGATGTTTTTATAGAAACGAAAACATCATATTTCCTTTCTTTTTAATTTGTGATGCTAAAAATCATTATACAACGATTCTTTTTTTGTAGCAACCAGAAAGAAACCGGCTTTGCCATACTTTCTTATATCATAGAGAGTTCCATCGGAATTTCCTGCTATATTATGTTAAAAAAAGATATCAGCTGATCCTAAAACCAGCTGATATCTTTATCTTCTATATCTTCTATCAGAAATTATTCTATCCTCTTGTCTTACCACCCGCAACGTTAACCGTCACACCATGTACGTAAGAAGATCTCTTGCTTGCAAGATATACACACAGATCTGCAACTTCAGAAAGCTTTCCAGAACGTCCTAGTGGAATTGTAGATGTTTTGGAATATCCTGCTCTTAACTGTTCTACTGTGATCCCTCTTGTATAAGCCAGAGCTGTTTCATAACCGATCGTACGAAGTCCTGTAGCTTCCATGATTCCAGGTGCTACTCCGACAACGCGGACTCCCTGTTTTCCTAATTCTTTTGCCCATGATCTTGTTAAAGAGTTTACTGCATTCTTTGTAGCTGCGTAAACACTCTGTCCTTCGGATCCTTCCAGACCACTTTCAGAAGACATGTTGATAATGACACCTTCACCTTTTTCAACCAAAATCCTTCCAACTGCCTGCGCACAGAAGAAAACACCTTTTAGATTTACATTGCATACTTTATCCCATACTGCCTCATCTAATTCATATTGTCCTTTTGGATCCTTTGGATCAACTAACAGACGTGGAATATTGATTCCTGCATTATTCACTAGTACATCAATTGTTCCGAATGTTTCTATTGTTTTTGCTACCATAGCTTCAACATCAGAAACTTTTGTTACATCTGTTCTTACATATAATAACTGGCCTTCTTTTGCATCCATCTCTGGTGCATTCTCTGCCATATCAGAAATAACTACATTCGCCCCAATATTCAAAAACTCCTGCGCAACTGCCTTCCCGATTCCGGATGCTGCGCCTGTGACGATGACTGTCTTCCCTTCTAATTCTAACCAATCGTTATTCATCGTTATGATCTCCTTTTATAATTTTTCTTCTGCAACAGACTGCTCGTGTTGTGCCACATTCTCAAATGAATCCCATTTTGTGGAGAACAGTAATAAGAACAGTGTGTCGATCACTGACATCGCTGCCATTCTTGTGAAACTAACCTGATCATGGAAAATGTGTTCTCTTGTTGCTGTCAGCAAAACATGATCACATAACTCTGCAAGTGGCGATTTGGATTGATTGGTGATCGCAATTGTTGTTACACCATTATCTTTCACGATCTCTACCATCTTCACAAGTCTTTTGGATGCCCCAGAGGCAGAAATCGCAAAAAATACATCACCTTTTCTCAAAGTTCTGGAAAATGCTTCCTGACTCTCCCAAATTGTTGAACTAACTGCTTTCAATCCTAACTGATTGAACTTGTAAGATCCATCCAGTGCGATCGGGATCGTATCTCCCATCGCAGCGAATTCAATCAGATTGGCATGTATGATCAAATCCACGATCTCTCTTAATTCTTCTGGATTAAAATTGTGAAACGTCGCTTTGATCTCTTCCACTTTACTGATCATGATATTATTGAGTGATTTGTCCATCTGATCGATATCGATCTCGTTCGATATCACCTGTTCTTCCTGCTGTCGTTGTTCTCCGGCCAGCTTGATCTTCAACTGATGAAATCCCTTACATCCGATCTTCTTACAAAAACGGATGATCGTTGCCTGGCTCGCATCACAGTGAGATGCAAGTTCTGATACAGACATCTCGATCGCTTCAGATGGATGACTGATCAGATAATCGGCTACTTTCTTCTCTGCATCATATAAACTATCATATGTTGAAAAAATCTGGTCTCTAACTAAGATATCACTACTCATACTACTCCCTTCTAAATCTCAGGAGCATTCTGTATGAAATACCTTTCTGCCTCTGCGCTCCATAAATTACCATTGCGTTCTACGATTGATTTTAATTCTCTGATATACTTATCATCGCTGTTTTCATCGAATTTGTCAACCTCTGTTAATGGAAATTTTTTGTGCGTATAGACAATTTTTTTACTTCCTTCAAGTTCTGGTAACACCTTTGTTGTTTCAACCGCATGGTCAAGCCCTAATATATGTGTTGCGATCTTTGCAACATTGACTGTCTTGCTCTCGATCAGTTCAATGGATTGTTTCATATCTTCCGTATTTCCACCACTTGTTCCCACAAAATGTGTAGAATTATAATGAATATTATAGAAATTTACTCTGGATGAAAATTCTTGATCGGCGGGCCCTGAGAAGAAATTCAAACATCCATCGAATGCTAACATTTTAACTCCGTATGTTACCATTTCTTCATTTGGTGCAAAAATAAAGACATCATCAAATCCTTTTTCTGAATATTTACGTAGCTCTTTATTGACATCTGCTATATCTCTTGTATTGACGTATACAAGATCTACACCATTCTTCTTTGCTTCTTCTACTGTGTATAACCTTGCTGCCATATCAATCTTCTTCTGTGTTCTTCCTGTGACAACCAGCGTCTTTGGTTTCTTTGGTCCATGGATTGCAAAGTCGATCGCTAAAAATCCCATTGGCCCTGTTGCACCGAGAAGTGCGATCGCTCCACCTTCTTTAATTCCCATCACATGTTCATATGAATACATTTTCTTCATATGATACTGTGCATTAAATGCACCTACGACACATGACAGTGGTTCAACGAGAGATCCTTCAAAGAAGGAATCTCCGTTGTATTTTAATAGTGAACCATTTTCCATAACCTGATCAGAAAAGATGATCGTTGTGGCATCCCCTCCCATATGATGGAAAGAATATCCTGGGGCATAGCCTCTGATATCTCCAATGTTAGGCTGAATGACAAATTTGTCACCTTCCTGATACTGATCTTTCCATTTTTTACCGACCTTTTTGATCGTTCCACAAAATTCGTGTCCTAAAATGATCGGATTTTCACTGATATCATCTGGTACTTTTTTGTGTTTTTGTGCCTGGGTGATTGCTTTGTAACTGGACATACACAAACTGTCTGTTACAACCTCTGCCATAATTTCATCATCTTGCATCTCTGGCAGTTCAAATTCATCCAGTCTTAAATCCATTTCTCCGTAAAGTCTTACTGCCTTTGTTTTCATAACTTTCCCCCTAACAGATTATGCCAAAATTCCTAATCCATATCCAACAATTCCTACTGCAAATAAGATAAAGATAATTGCGATCGGACTGATGTTTTTCTTTAATAATTTAGATACGACCAAGGTTAAAACTAATGCTAATAATCCTGGTAATAACTGATCTAAGATATTCTGTACTGTTGTTACTGTTGTTTTTCCGTTTGTTGTTACTCTAGATACTACAAGTGGTACGTTGATCGTCGTCCATTTAGATACCAGTGCACCCATGACGAACAGTCCAAGGATAGAAGCTCCTTCTGTGACTTTCTGTAACATGTTTCCTGCTAAATGTTTTACAAAGTCTAATCCTTTTTTGTATCCGAATTCAAGTCCAAAGTAAAGTGCTGCCATACGTACGATGTTGAATGCTAAGAAGAATAATACTGGTCCTAATGCACTTCCTGTTAATGCTAAGGATGCACCAATCGCTGCTGTGATTGGTCTTAATGTTCCCCAGAAGATTGGATCACCAACTCCACAGAAAGGTCCCATTAACCCAATCTTGATACTTCCGATCGTTCCTTCATCGATATCTGCTCCATTTGCTTTTGCTTCTTCCATCGCTGCTGTTACACCTAAGACTGGTCCTACAGCTGCTGGTGTTACGTTGAAGAATGTCAGATGTCTCTTTAATGCTGCTACTTGTTCTTCTTTTGTATCATATAATCTTTTAATAGCTGGTACCATGTCGAAGCACATACCTAATGCATGCATTCTTTCGTAGTTAAATGATGCCTGCTGAAGGTTTGTTCTCATGAACATATTAAATCTATCGCCTTTTGTTAATTTCTTTTCACTCATCTTTAAATTCCTCCTCTTTCTTAGTCAAGTTCGTCGTCTAGATCATCATCCAGATCATCGCTTCCACCTGCACCTGCTGTTACTGGTGCTGCCACTGGTGTCTGGAATTTAGGATTTAACTGTACATATACGATTGCGAATACCGCACCCATGATTCCGAATGCAACTAAGTTAAATTCTGTAAACGCTGCAATTACGAATCCAAGGAAGAAGAATGGCATTAAGTATTTTGCACCCATCATGTTTAATACCATTGCGTAACCTACGACTACGATCATTCCACCTGCAACTGTTAATCCACCAGTTACTACTTTCGGAATGCTGTTTAATAATGTCTGTACACCTTCTGGACTTACAACTGCTGCTACTAAGAATGTAGGGATCGCTACACGAAGTGCCTGTACAACCAATGCGGCTACATGACAGATATCAAGCATCTTGAAGTTTGCATCTTCTGCATATTTGTCAGCTGCGTGCTGGAAGAAGATTGTTACTGTACGAGCAAATACTGTTAACACCTGACCTGCAACTGCAACTGGAAGTGCGATCGCGATACCATTTGCTACAGACTGATGTCCTACAACTACAAGAATCGTAGAAATGATACTTGCTAATGCTGAGTCAGGAGACTGTGCTGCTCCGATGTTCATCCATCCAAGAGCGATCATTTCCAGTGTACCTCCAAGTAAGATACCTGTTTTTACATCTCCTAAGATCAATCCAACAACTGTACATGCGATCAGTGGACGATGTGTCTGGAAGGAATCAAGCACGCTTCCCATTCCAGCGATACATCCAAAAATAACTAATAAAACGATTTGAACTGTAGATATTCCCATTTTTAAATCCTCCTTTGTATCTCTCTTATCCTTCGATGCCTTCAATCTTGCTCATAAGATCTACTTTTTTGTCTGTGGCTACCGGACGGATCTCTAATTCAATTCCCATCTCATGCAGTTTCTTAAATGCTGCGATATCGCTTTCATCAACAGATACTGCTTTTGTAATCTGAGTCTTTCCTGTCTTGAATGCCATTCCTCCGATGTTAACACTCTTGATCGGAACCCCTGCTTCTGCCATTCGCAGAACATCCTGTGGACATGTATATAAGAAGAATACTGTGTCCTTTTCATATTTTGGATTGTTGTAAACACGAACTGCTTTTGCTACGTCTACAACGCTTACTTTTACTCCTGGAGGTCCCACCTGTAAAAGTAATGTTTTACGGATCTGGTCTTTTGCTACTTCATCACTGCAAATGATGATTCGCTGTGCGTTTGCTTCTTTGGACCAAACGGTTGCGACCTGTCCATGGATCAGTCTGTCATCGATTCTTACTAAATTGATTTTCATAGTTCATCATCCTCCATTTCATCTTCGTTTGTATTACCAAGCAATTTCTTGCATGATTTCACATAATCTCCTGAAAGTTTGTCATATACTTCGCCAGCCTTGATATCTTCTTCCATTGTTCTGATTCCTACAACATCGATCAGCATTGGTAAGCTCAATCCTGTAATAACATCCATTCGATCTTGTCCGATCACGGTCTCAAATGCTGCATTATAAGGACTTCCTCCAAATAAATCTACAAGGAATAAAATTTCTTCGTCTTCCTTATAGCCATCGATCAATTCTTTGTATCTGGCTTTTAATGTCTCTGCATTCTCACCTGGAACAAATGTTACGATGTCAAGATCATCAATTGCTCCGAACACCATTCCCGCAGAATTCACAACCTCTTTTGCCAACATTCCATGGGCTGATACAATTAACTTCATTGCTCTCCCTCCTTTAGCACGAAATTTATTTTTTTACTTTTGTCTCATGTGAAATTTTATTTTGTATCTTGATTATAGTCATAAACCCAAATTTCGTCAACTTATTTTTCGTAAAATTTTATTTTTTGTATAAAGTCATGATTTTTGCTTTCTATTTTTGTATATTTTGCACAATTTTCAATTGATCTTTTCTGTTTCTGCACAAAAAAAGAAGGACTTTCGTCCTTCCTAACTCTTATCATGAAATTGTCACGAAATTATCGTGTCTCCAAAAATGTCAGCTCTTTCTTGCCATTTGCATCCTTTGGATAGGCTTTTACATAAGCTTTTGCATAACGATATGCTGTATCAAAATCAAACATGGATTCATACGCACTGATCCTAGCGAATAAAACTTCCTTCTTATTCTCAAGCTCCTTCTGTTTTAATGCTCTCTCGATCACTTTTAGCCCTTGTGTATACTTCTCCTGCTTTGCTAACACCGCATATTTTGTACAATAGATCTCTCCATCGTCTGGATGCTCTTTTATTCCCTGATCACATACATCTATTGCTTTGTTTAGCTTCTTCTGCTGGGCAAGGCAATATGCTTTCAAAGAATATGCCCGGCTTTCTCCATGATCGATCAGCTGATCATAAATCTCTATGGCTTTCCCATACTCTCCCATCTGGTAAAGAGCCTCTCCTTCATAGAATAAAACATCTTTCTTTTGTTTTGTGAAAATGAGAGTGAATTTCCCTGCTGCATGGTCAAATTGTTCGTATGCTTTCTGATATTCTTTCTTATCAAGATATGTAATTCCTTCACTTGCTGTCATTCTTTGGCTGATATATCCAAATCCGCAAAAAGCAGCCAGCGCGATCAGGACAACTATAACTGCTGTAATGATTCCTTTTCCTTTACTGTTCATAATCTTTCTCCTGCTTTGCATTTTTAATTCTTCTGCCTCTTAGTATAACAAATTCTCTTTTCGCATACAAGCTAAGCCTTCTTATATCTTTCTTCCCTTATTTTGTAATATAGAATCCAGAACTCTTTCGCTGTGTGATATTTCCACATTTATCGATAAATCTTGCGTAGATACTCACTTTTTTGTTCTTCTTTTTGTAGGTTATCTTATTCGCCGTTTTCCATCGATATTTGGATGCTTTTTTGCCTTTTGGCACGATCTTATATTGTGTCTTTGATTTCCCGCTGATTCCATAGGATGCTGAAAATACAAATTTGGCTGACTTTTTGATTTTTTTATTGTAAGACGTTTTTGTTGACGTTTTTAACGTCTTGATCCCTGATCTGTTAACCTTGATCTTCGTCTTTGTTGGTGCTTTTTTATCTACCGCAATTCCTGGAAGCTGCATCTCATCTATCCCTGCATCTGTGACAAACCTCACATAGACTCTGCCTATCATACCATCTTTAATCGTTAATGTTGTACCGTTTTTGTATGGCACGCTTCCTTTGGAAGCTCCTTTTTTCACAAATTTGTACTGAATCTGTTTTAGATTTGTGAAGCTTTTTGCCTGTGCTGAAATCCTGATCTTGATGTTTTTTCTCTCATAATGCTGATATGCTGCAGAGGCTTCCGAACGAAGTGGTATCATTTTCTTCTTTGTATTTGCCTGCACTGTAACTTTCTGCATCAATGGGGTACGCTTCTGTTTCACTACATAGCCCGCATGACTTGGTACATTGCCGCCTTTTTGTGCTGACACACTTAGATTCTTACCATCAGACGATACTACGATTGTTCCTTTATCTGATGTCTGATAAACATCCATTCCTGACAGATCACGAAGTACATTGCTCTCTGGTGTCTGGTTTACATTTTTATATCCATTACTGATGATCGCAATACTTGCACCTGTTCGATCGATCAGATACTTATGATCCGAATCGTATACATAACGACCTTTCGGTTTATCCTGCAAGCGAACATCCTGATATCCATGATGCGGCTGCTTTAATACCTGTGCACTTAAATCGTAACCTCTGGCTGCAATCTTTTTGATCGTTTCCTGCTGTGCATCGCCTGTCATTAAAAATGAATTACTGCCATAAACGATCCTCGTCACTATTGAATATTTATTTACCTGTCTTGTATTTAAATTGGGGGCATCCTGTGCTCTTCCATACCTATAGGTATTGTCTAACGGACCATAAAAAGTCATTACCGCTTCCCCTAATTTTATGGAGGTTCCGGCCTGTGGCACAACATATTGGATATGCAATGATGCGTCTTTGTATGAATTCCTCTTCTCTAGTTTCTTCTTGAATGTCTGATACGTCTGTGTATCAAATGCTGTCCATCGGGCTGTTTCCTCTGTTTGCTTTTCTTTATCTTCGCTGCTTTCCAGATATTCAAACTCCAATGGATTTCCATAAATCGTATCGATCGTAATATTCTTATCTTCTAGTATCTTTTTCATTCCACCGATATGATCTCCGTGTGGATGAGTAAGAACAACAAATTCCAGATGATTTACTCCATGATCCAGCAAATACTGGTGCACACGGTCTGATACATCGATCGTATCGTGATCTGTTGTCTCATAAGAATAAGCCCCAGAATCGATCAGGGCATACTTCGCGTTTTCTCCTTCTCCATATTGAAGTAAAGCTCCATCGGCGGCTCCTACATCGATAAAATGAACCTTAAATGTCTGTGCTGCATTAACTTTGATCGTTTGACCTCCCGATACGTGCAAAACAGTGATGCCTGTAAGCATCACTGTCAGCAGTACCGCTATGATCTTCTTTGTAAAATATTTCATACTTCCATCCTAGCGTTTTCTTTGTTATTTCTTAGTTACGTAAAATCCGTTTGTCTTCTTTGTTGTGATATTTCCAGATTTATCAATATATCTTACATATAAACGAACTTTTTTATTTCTTTTCTTATAAGTTACACTATTTGCTGTTTTCCATTTGTACTTGGAAGCTTTTTTTCCTCTTGGTACAAACTTATACTGTGTCATGAATTTTCCACTGGTTCCATAATTTGCACTAAATGTAAATTTGACAGACTTCTTGATCCGTTTACTGTAAGTATTCTTCGAAGATGTTGACCGTGTTTTGATTCCTGACTTATTCGCTTTGATCTTCACACTGGTTGGTGCTTTCGTATCAACTGTAAATCCAGGAAGTTTGATCTCTGTTGATCCTAATGGTGTATTATATCTTACATAAAACCTTCCACAATTTCCATTTTTGACGGTATAGGAACTTCCTGTCTTATATGCTATGGTTTTATTATTCACACCTTTTGGCACAAACTTATATTCAATGCTTGTCAACTTTGTAAATCCTTGAGCTGCTCCTGAAAATCTTACTGTGATATTCTTCTTTTCATAACGATCATAAGTATTCGCAGCATCCACACTTGTTGCTGTCAAAGGCTTTGTTGTGTTCGCTGTGATATTCATGGATTTCATCACTGGGGATGATGTTTCATCATCACTTTCCTTTCCTTTGACACTTGGCTGGTTATCACCTTTCTCTGTCTGGATAGATAACTGTGAGCCATCGGATGTTACAATGATCGTTCCACGGTCTCCTGTCTCATAGACGTCTAATTTTGATAAGTCTCTTAAGACTTTTGTATATGGAACACCACCTGTATTCATATATCCATTACTAATGATCGCAATACTAGCCTGTGATGCATCGATCACTGTTTTATGATCAGAATACTGGTAGCCATTGGCTAACTCTTCTTCTGTGACATCCTGAAATCCATGATGTGGCTCCTTGAGCACCTGTGCTGTCAGATCATATCCCTTCGCGATGATCTTCTCGATCGTTTCTTTCTGAGCATCTCCGGTCATTAAGAAAGAGTTGCTTCCGTAAACGATCTTTGTGACGATAGAATATTTATTTTCCTGTCTTGTATTCAAATCAACTTTACGTCCATACTGGTAGTCATTCTCCAATGGTCCGTAAAAAGTCATCTTTGCTTCTCCGAAGTTGATCGTATCTCCTGCAGTTGGTACTACATAATCTACTTTTAGATTTTCTTTCTCTGTTTTGTCTTCTGTCTCTTCAGCAAGTTTCTTTCTTGCTTCTAAAGCTGCTTTAAAGTTCTTGTATGTTTGGGTATCAAATTCTGTCCAATTTGTTTCATCTGAAGACTGCTTGTTCTTATCTCCGCTGCTTTTCAAGTACTGAATATTCAGATCATTCCCATAAATCTTATCAATCTTGATCGTTGTATCAGCAAGAATCTTCTCTATACCTCCAATATGATCCTGATGAGGATGTGTCAGAAGTATAAATTCCAGATGTTTTACTCCCATCTTATTTAAATATTCATAGACTGGTGTCTTTGTGGTATCAATCGTCGTATCCTTTGTATTATGATACTGGTTTGCTCCTGTATCGATCAATGCATACTTTGCTTCTGTTCCTTCTCCATACTGTAATAATGCAGCATCTGCACATCCGACATCAATAAAATGAATCTTAAATGTCTGTGCCGCTTTTGCCGTATGCATTCCATGCCCGGTTACAACTGTTGTGCAGACCAATATCCATGCCAGAAAGCACACTGCAAGTTTCCTTATAATGTTCCTCATTTGTTACTCCCTTTCTTTGTTTTTCATCTTTACTCTTGATATTTCTTTTTTACAATCAAATTTTAACATATTCTTAATATTTTTGCAATTTTTTTGAAATATTTTATCATTTCTTTTTACATGAATAGAGGAAGAGTTCCTCCTTTTGGAACTCTTCCTCTTAACTTATCATATTCAATACTATATTTCAAGACTCTATATAAGACTATCTGATCTTATCTAAGTGCCAGATATCATCGACATATTCTTGAATTGTACGGTCAGATGAGAACTTGCCACATCCTGCTGTATTGGTCATCGCCATCTTAGCCCATCCTTTTGTATCTCTATATGCTTCTTCTACTTTCTTCTGAGCTTCTGCATATGAACGGAAGTCTTTTAAGATGAAGTACATATCTGCCTGGCTTCCTGTATCACCAAACAACAGACTCTGGTACAGATCTTTGTAAAGTTCTGGATCACCATTTGCATATGTTCCATCTACCAACTGATCTAGGACTTCATGGATGTCTTTATCATTCTGGTAAATCTCATATGGATGATATCCACCGTTATTCTCATAATTGATAACTTCTTCTGAGCTCATACCGAAGATAAATGCATTCTCAGCTCCAACTTCATCAACGATCTCTACATTCGCTCCATCCATTGTTCCAAGTGTTGGTGCACCATTTAACATGAACTTCATGTTACCTGTTCCTGATGCTTCTTTGGATGCTGTTGAAATCTGTTCGCTGACATCTGCTGCCGCAAAGATCCATTCTGCATTGGATACACGATAATCTTCAATAAATACAACTTTTAACTTACCTTTGATGGATGCATCATTATTTACTTTATCAGCTACAGAGTTGATCAGTTTGATCGTCTGTTTTGCACGAAGGTATCCAGCTGCTGCCTTGGCACCAAAAATAAATGTTCTTGGGTAGAACTTCATATTTGGATTCTTCTTTAACTGATTATACAGATGCATTACATGTAAAATATTCATCAGCTGACGTTTGTATTCATGAAGTCGTTTTACCTGTACATCAAAGATGGATGTTGGATCAACTTCTACGCCATTGTGTTCTAAGATATATTTTGCAAGACGTTTTTTATTCTGCAGTTTGATATCCATAAATTCTTTCTGAGCTTTTGGATCATCCACATATTTCTTCAGTCCTGACATTAAAGAAAGGTCTGTTGCCCATGTGTCTGTTCCAAGTTTCTTTGTTACCCAGTCTGCAAGTAATGGGTTTCCATGCATTAAGAAACGTCTCTGTGTGATTCCGTTTGTCTTGTTGTTGAATTTCTCTGGCATCATCTGATAGAAATCTTTCAATTCCTGATTCTTTAAGATTTCTGTATGAAGTTTTGCAACACCATTGACAGAATATCCTGCTGCGATCGCCATATGTGCCATACGTACCTGTCCGTCCCAAAGGATCGCCATCTTCTTGACTTTTTCTTCGTTTCCTGGATACATCTCACGGATCTTGTTTACAAAACGACGGTCGATCTCTTCTACGATCTGATATACTCTAGGAAGTAATTTAGAGAATAAGTCGATTGGCCATTTCTCTAACGCTTCTGCCATGATCGTATGGTTTGTGTATGCACAAGTCTTTGTTGTAACTTCCCATGCTTCATCCCATCCAAGACCTTCTTCATCCATTAAGATCCTCATCAGTTCTGCAACAGATACTGTTGGATGAGTATCGTTCATCTGGATCGTCATTTTCTCATAAAGTTTTGTAATGTCATCGTGGTTTTTCTTATATTTGGCTACTGCTGCCTGTAAACTTGCAGATACGAAGAAATACTGCTGTTTTAAACGAAGTTCTTTTCCTTCGTAGTGATTATCATTTGGATATAATACTTCTACGATGTTCTTTGCAAGGTTCTTCTGTTCTACTGCTTTGTCATATTCACCTTTATCAAAAGAATCCAGCTGGAAGTCAGTAATTGCTTCTGCATCCCAGATCCTTAGTGTATTAACGATATGATTTCCATATCCTACGATCGGATAGTCAAATGGGACTGCCATAACTGACTGATAGTTCTCCTGAATAAAGTTGGTTCTTCCAGTTGCTTCATCATATTCTGTACGGATATTTCCACCGAAACGTACTTCTTTGGCATATTCTGGACGTTTTAATTCAAATGGATTTCCATTCTTTAACCATTCATCTGGTACTTCTATCTGATATCCGTCTTTGATCTTCTGCTTGAACATTCCATATTGATAGCGGATTCCACATCCATAGGCTGCATATCCAAGTGTTGCCAATGAATCAAGGAAACATGCTGCTAATCTTCCAAGACCACCATTACCAAGTGCTGGGTCTGGTTCCTGGTCTTCAACGGCATTCAGATCTACGCCTAATTCATCAAGTGCTTCTTTCACCTCTTCATACATACTCATATTAATGAGGTTATTTCCAAGTGCTCTTCCCATCAGGAATTCCATGGACATATAATATAAAATCTTTGGGTCTTTCTCTTCGTAGGTCTTCTGAGTATCCATCCAGTCCTCAATGATCCATTCTTTCAGAGCATAAGCCACAGCCTGATAAATCTGCTGCTGGGATGCATTATCAAGCTCAACTCTGAACTGAGTCTTTAAATTATTGAGTACTTCCTGTTTAAACAGTTTCTTATCAAATCTTTCTGTTTTCATGATTGTCTCTTCCCCTTTCGTATTCCCAGTGTGTTATTAATTTTATCATATAAATTGGAAATATGATACAAAAATTACAAATATCATTTGTATTTTTTTTCGTAAGTTCTTCTATTTATACAAGCTAGCTGCCACACATAATTTTCCATATCCAATTTCATTGTTTGGATAATCCAAAAATCCATTCATTTTCCTTGCACCTTTATGAAAATAGGCTTTTATCCGCTCTCCATACAAATAAGGATCATTTTTTCTTATGATCCCCCATTCCATCAAAAGAGCTGCCGCTCCTGTGACAAATGGCGTTGCCATTGACGTCCCGGACAAGCTGTTTTCACCGCCTCCCGGTGCTGCTGCCAAAATTCCAACTCCAGGTGCCACAAGATCTGGTTTCTTTACACCATATCTTTGATCACCCCGCCCCGAAAAATCTGCATAGGACTGATATCTGACATCATACGCACCTGCTGAGATCACATTTTCTGCAGTTGATGGGATTGTTAAAGTAAACTCTTTATCTGGCTCTAAAAATCTAGTTTCCTGATTACTTCCTAAGGATACCGGAAGCCACATCTGATATTCCCCATTTCTGATATTTCGTGGAATCAATGTAAGATTCCATTGTCCACTCTCTATATGATTCCCTTCCTGCACAATAAAACTAAGGAATATTTCCTGCCTTACATTGTACGGTGTTGGATAACCATTGTATACAAACACAATCGTATTTCCATATGAATATTGTGACTTTCCCTGTTGATCTGTGATCTCATAAGATATTCCCGATGGAGATTCCAGCTGTATTCTTAACTCATCCACGAAATCTTTCCATATCTGGAGATTTAGATTCTGTTCAAATGGTGCAATATCCAATAAGATTTTTTGTTCTTCCTTGATCAGCTTTCCTTGTTTATGCTTTCCACTATTTCCCTCATTTCCTGTTCCAATGCAGATCGTACATTCCCATTGCTGTGCGATCTGTGATATAAATCTTTCTAACAAGGAATTCCCTCTGTGGTCTCCATAATTATGTCCATAACTGATATTGACCGCAACCGGCCGTCCTGCCTGTGATGCTTCATTGATCACATATTGTAATGCTGTCATCAATTGTGTCGTCCTTGGGAAACCTTTTTCTCTCGTATCTCCCAATTTCACAACGATCAGTTCTGCCTCTGGTGCAACCCCGTTTGTCCCGGCACAGATTGAAGCTACATGTGTTCCATGCCCAGATTGATCTTTGCTCCGAAAATCGTATCTTTCACTTTCTGAGTGCAATACTTTATTGATTTCTTCTTTCGTATAGAGATTTCCGTTAAAAAATGGTTTTGGCGGACTTCCTTTGACCGTTTGATCCCATAGTGCATAAATCTTAGTATCTCCATTTTCATCTATAAAATCTGGGTGAAAAATATCGATTCCTGTATCGATCACAGCGACAAAAACACCTCTTCCAGTCAATGAAAGAGGTGGATTCTTGACCGACAACATACAAGATGCGGCTATCGATGGCTGTCGGCTTAATAATAGATTTTTCGGTTTTTCTATATAAATAACTTGTTCATTTGCTCCAAATGCTTCCAACTCGTCTTCTTTTATATAGGCGATCGCATAACCCATACTCAACGGTTCGATCCTCGTTGTGTCTGACCATCTGATCGTATCAAGTGTGCCTGCGTAGCGAAATATGATCTCCCACTGATCCGTTTCTTTATCGTATCCTGCATCTAAATCTTTGGATTTCTCCCGTTCTTCTTCGCTAAGATCCAGAGCAAGATTTAATTGATTTTCAAACTTTTCGTCCTGTTCCATACGCTATCTGCACACTTTCGTTTTTCTTATCTTATGCAAAATCTGTGGGTTTTATTCTCAGATTGCTCATATCTCTTTTTTGCAGTATTTCCATACGGATGCACAAATTCCGTAAACAGAAGATGCTGTCATGATCCCTGCTGCAACCGCCACTGCGATCAGCAATGTTTTTTGCCCGTATAAATAAAATAAATGCCACTGTTTTGCTAATACATAATTCATCGTATAGTATAAATTTCCACCTGGTACTAATGGAATGATTCCCGTGATCAAAAATACTGTTACAGGAGTTTTTAAGATCCTTGCCATTGTTTCTGCATAGATCGTCGCAACTGCGGCCGCTGCCAGGTTCGCCACAAATGTACTTGGCATCTCATTCCACGCGATAAGGTAGGCGATCCATGATACCATCCCAGAAATCCCAGCCATACAAAGTTTTTTCCCTCGAAGGTTATAAAGTACTGCAAATCCAAAACTTCCAACAAAACTCGCCAGTACCTGTATGATTTCTGCTTTCATTTATAATACACCTCCTAAGAACATCAATGCCATAAAAGAACCTGCTGCAAGGAATACAGCCAACAATATCGATTCACAGACTCTTAAGATTCCTGACATCATGTCTCCGCCGATCATATCCCGAAGTGCATTAACAAATGCAACTCCAGGAACCAACAGCATGATATTACCGATGATGATCTTTCCATAATCCTCCGTCAGTCCGAATTTTGCACTGATATATGCAAATGCTGCAACAAAAAATGATAATAGAAAGTTTAATACCATTTCGTTGGGTGCTAAGATCTTAATATATCTTGCAAAGACCGCGACAAATGCCCCTGCGATCATTGCTATGATCCCTTCTGTAACACCACCTCCATAAAATGAAGTCCATGCTGCTGCAATGACCGCTGATGTAAGAACTTCCTCTGTAAAAACGACGAATTTTCCCTTTTTAATCTCTGCGATCTTTCGTTTTACTTCCTCTTCTTCCGGAAGTTCTTTGCACATATATCTTGATAACTGATTTAACTCATCCAGTTTGGTAAAGTCTGTCTTATATGACCTGATACGCTTTGTCTGCGTTAAGATTTCTCCTTTTTCATCTTCGATCGTTGTTACAATACTTGATGTGATAGAAAATACATTGGCTTCTTTTGCTCCATACGCCTTGCAGATTCTTGAAATCGTATCTTCTACCCTTGAAACGCCTGCTCCTGACACTAGCATGCATTCTCCGATCTCCATTGCGTATTTTAATACTTTTTTCATTTCCATAACATCTATCTCCTGCTATCTATTGTATCGAAATTGATTGTATTGTAACACAAAAGAAATCCTTGTGCTATTATCACACAAGGATTTCATGTAAAATTCATGTTTTGTTTACATTTCTTCGAGATGAAAAGAAGATTAATGCTATTAATCATCAATCTTATGTGTCCAAGCAACTGCCAATGCACCTGCACCGATATGACATGCAACACTTAAAGATAATGGATCTTGATGGAATTCCATTCCTGGGAATTCTGCCATCAGTTCTTCTTTCCATTTAAGCGCTGCCTCTTCATCTTTTGTGTATGCAGATTGAAGATATGCGTGTTTACCAAAATCTCCATCTGGGAAACGCTCTTCTAGCTCTTTTCTTATTGCTGTGATCATCTTTTTCTTTGCCTGTTTGACACCTCTTGTCTTCGCAAATGCATCCAGCTTCTCGCCATGGATCTGTAAAACTGGTTTAATTCCAAGCACTGTACCGATGGCTGCTCCTGCTGCTGTAACACGTCCGCCTTTCTTCAGATACTTTAACGTATCTACCATGATATAGATTCCGGAATCTAATTTGTCTGCTTCTAAGATGTCCTTGATCTCTTTGGCTGACTTTCCTTCTTCCGCTAATTTGGCCGCATCTAAGACAGACTGTCTCTGTGTGACAGAAATTCTCTGGTTATCTACAACCTGAACTTTTCCATCATAATCATCTGCTAACATTGCCGCTGTCGCACAGGAACTGCTTAATCCACTAGACATCGCGATGTGCACGATCTCATCATGGTCTTCTAATAACTTCTCCCACAGATCCAACACATCTCCAGGTGCAGGCTGAGATGTTTTGATATCTTCATCTTCGTTTAATTTCTGATAAAATTCATCCTGTGTTAATGTAATATCTTCAAAATATAATTCTTCGTTAATATAAAATGGCATTGGAATCACTGAGATTCCTAATTCTTTACCTTCTTTTTGAGTAATTCCGCTGTTACTATCTGTTACGATCGCAATCTTGCCCATTCTTCTAATCCCTTTCTTAAAATTTCCTATCGATATATCTGTTTTTTGCCTTTATCTCACATCATAACAGAGATTCATAGATATCGTCAAAGGTTTTCCCTTCATATTTGGAAAAAATACATGACTATTTTGTGATTTCCTGCAAAAATCTTGCAATTGGAAATCCTACAACATTGTAGTAATCTCCTTCGATCCCTTTGATAAAGACAGCTGCTTTTCCTTGAATTCCATAAGATCCAGCCTTATCCATAGGTTCTCCAGTCTTGATATAATGATCGATCTGCTCATCACTGATCTCATAAAATGTAACTTTTGTTTCTTCATAAAATGTTTTTGTTTTTCCATCTTCGATGATGCAAACTCCTGTATACACTTCATGTGTCTGTCCGCTTAACATCGTAAGCATTCTTTTTGCGTCCGCTTCGTCTGTCGGTTTCCCAAGAATCTGTCCCTGATATGCCACAACGGTATCTGCTCCCACGATCATACTTTGTTTCTCTGACTTCTTATATATGTCTTTTGCTTTGATCGATGCTAATTCCATAACTACTTCATTTGGTGCTGTTTTTGTTGTGATCTCTTGTGCATCGCTTGGCATAATATCAAATTTCAGATCAGCAAGTTCCAGGATTTCTTTTCTTCTTGGGGAAGCAGATGCTAATATAATATGTTTCATTTGTTTTATCCTCTTATTTAGGTTTATTTTACTTGAGTTATCAAATTCTCCTATAGAACAAAAAAGCAGCTTTTCATACACTTTCGCATACAAAAAGCTGTTTTGTCATTCTTAATTAATCTTCAATCTTTTCTTCTAATTTCAGATTGATTCTTCCCATCTTGTCGATCTCTAATACTTTGACAGCTACTTTGTCTCCGATATTCACGACATCTTCTACTTTCTCAACTCTTTCATTAGAAAGTTTTGAAATGTGGATCATTCCGTCTTTGTTTGGAGAAAGCTGTACAAATGCACCGAAGTTCATGATCCTTACAACTTCACCTTCATAAATATCTCCAACATTCAATGGTTCTACGATGGATTTGATGATGCTGATCGCTTTATCGATCATTGCCTGATCTTCACTTAAGATATCGATACGTCCACTTTCGTCAATATCAATCTTAACACCTGTTTCATCAATGATTCCATTGATCGTTTTACCCTGTTTACCGATAACTTCTGAAATCTTCTCAGGATCGATCGTATACTGAGAGATCTTTGGAGCAAATTCTCCAACATGGTCTCTTGCAGCTGGGATCACTGGATTCATAACATCATGAAGGATATGTGTTCTTGCTTCTTTTGTTCTTGCAATCGCTTCGCGGATAATCTGTTCTGTTAATCCATGAATCTTGATATCCATCTGGATCGCTGTGATACCTTTGTCTGTACCTGCTACTTTAAAGTCCATATCTCCAAAGAAGTCTTCTAGTCCCTGAATATCTGTTAAGATAATGTAATCGTCATCTCCTTCTCCTGTTACAAGTCCAACAGAGATACCTGCAACTGGAGCTTTCACTGGAACACCTGCTGCCATTAATGACAGAGATGAAGCACAGATACTTCCCTGAGATGTAGATCCGTTAGATTCCATGATCTCTGATACTGTACGGATCGCATATGGAAATTCTTCTTCACTTGGTAATACTGGAACTAACGCACGCTCTGCTAATGCACCATGTCCGATCTCACGACGTCCTGGTCCTCTGCTTGGTCTTGTTTCTCCTACAGAGTAAGAAGGGAAGTTATAGTGATGCATATAACGTTTTGTTGTTTCTGTTACATCGATTCCATCAAGACGCTGTGCTTCAGATAATGATCCAAGTGTTGTCACTGTCATAACCTGAGTCTGTCCTCTCTGGAATAATGCAGATCCGTGAACTCTTGGCAGGCAGTCAACTTCTGCGTGAAGTGGACGGATCTGTTTGATATCACGACCATCTGGACGTTTGTGATCTTTTAAGATCATCTTACGGACAGTCTTCTTCTGGAATGCATAAACAGCTTCACCGATCTGTGCTAACCATTCTTCATTCTCAGCATATCTTTCTTCTAATTTCTCTTCGATTGCACGGATATTTGCTTCTCTTGTCTGTTTATCATCTGTAAATACAGCTTCTTCCATTGCTTCTGGAGTAATGAAAGCTACCATATCATCATACATCTCTGGATCTACGATATGATGCTCGTAGTCATGTTTTTCTTTTCCACATTCAGCAACGATCGTATCGATGAATTTGATGATCTCCTGATTCACTTCGTGAGCTTTGAAGATTGCTTCTAACATCACATCTTCTGGTACTTCATTCGCACCAGCTTCGATCATGATAACTTTTTCTCTTGTAGATGCAACAGTTAATGCAAGATCAGAAACTTCTTTCTGTGCAGAAGTTGGGTTGATCACGAATTCTCCATCGATCAGTCCTACCATTGTAGATGCTGTAGGCCCGTCAAATGGGATATCTGAAATTGCTGTTGCGATCGCAGAACCAAGCATTGCTGTAAGTTCTGGGCTGCAATCTGGATCTACAGACATAACTAAGTTGTTTAATGCAACGTCATTTCTGTAGTCTTTTGGAAACAGTGGTCTCATTGGGCGGTCAATCACACGGTCTGTAAGAATTGCATTCTCAGAAGGTTTTCCTTCTCTCTTTAAATATCCACCTGGGATCTTACCTACTGCGTATAATTTCTCTTCATATTCTACACTTAATGGGAAGAAATCAATTCCATCTCTTGGCTTTTCAGATGCTGTTGCTGTAGATAATACAACAGTATCACCGTAGTGCATAAATGCTGCACCGTTTGCCTGTGCTGCAACACGTCCAACTTCTACCATCAGTGTACGTCCTGCAAGTTCCATACTAAACTGTTTTGTCATAGTTCGTCTCCTTTATATTTTTTGTCTTAAGGCGCCGAAACAACTGAAAAACCGACTACTTGTCTTCCTTCATGTGGTAATAAGCTTTTCAGCAGTCTCGGAAAACGCCTCAGTAACCTAGTTAGTATAGCATGGTTTGTTTAAAAAGACCAGATGATTTTTATTTTATTGGGGATTTCATCGAAATTTCTTATGCAAATAAAAAACTGCCGCATGACATTCCATGCGGCAGTTTCAATATCTTCATTGATAAGATTATTTTCTTAATCCTAATTTTTCGATTAATGAACGATATCTTTCAACATCTTTGCTCTTTAAGTAAGCTAATAAGTTACGTCTCTTACCAACCATCTTAAGAAGTCCTCTTCTTGAATGATGATCTTTTGGATGCTGATTGAAGTGATCCTGAAGTTCGTTGATTCTAGCTGTTAAGATTGCTACCTGAACCTCTGGTGAACCTGTATCTTTTGCGTCTTTACCGTATTTAGCTACGATTTCTGCTTTCTTTTCTGATGAAATCATTGTGTTTTCCTCCTTAAAATTCTTATATCGCCTGATACCAGGAAAGGGTTGGAGTGCCCAAATCTGAGTATCGGTTTCACTAACTTTTATAGAATATCATAGGTTTCTATGATTTGTAAAGAACTTTTTTATTTTTCTTTCTTTTTTCCTAATTGATGGTTTTTCTTTGCTGCGGCAGTCACAGCTTCGATCACTGCACTTCTCATTCCTTTTTTCTCAAGAACGTTAACCGCTTCGATTGTTGTTCCTGCTGGAGAACATACAGCATCTTTTAATTCTCCTGGATGCTGTCCTGTCTCAAGAACCATCTTTGCACTTCCTAGTAATGTCTGTGCTGCGAATGTATATGCCTGCTTTCTTGGCAGTCCCTGTGCAACTGCTGCATCCGCCATTGCCTCAATAAACATATAAACATAGGCTGGACCACTTCCACTGACTCCAACAACGGCATCCATTAGATTCTCTGTGATCTTTTCCGCTTTTCCAAAACTTTCAAAAATCTTATGTACTCGGTCAAACTCTTCTTCCGTTACATATTCATTACAGCATAGTCCTGACATTCCTTCTCCTACCAGAGCTGGCGTATTTGGCATCACACGTACGATCTTGACTTCTTTTCCAAATTGACGCTCTGCTGCTTCCATAGAAACACCTGCTGCGATCGTTACGATGATCTGTTCTGAGCTTACTTCATCCCTGATCTCTTTGATCACAGCTGGGTATACTTGTGGCTTTACAGATAATACCAAAATATCTGATTGTTTTGCCACTTCTTTGTTGTCTGTTGTTGTAATGATTCCAAATTCATCTTTTAGTTTCGCTGTTTTTTCTTCTCGTGGATTGGATACGATCAATTCCTGTGGACTTACGACTTTCTGTGTCAAAATTCCAGTGATCATTGCTTGTGCCATGTTTCCACATCCGATAAATCCAAGTTTCATTCCGTTTTTCCTCCTATGATTGTTCTAATTATCCAGCTTGTTCAGTAATTTTTCAAAATACTCTGGCAAAGGCACTTCAAACTCCATATATTCTCCAGTTCTTGGATGTACGAATCCAAGGACCTTCGCATGAAGGCACTGCCCTTCCAGCGTATACTTTGACTTCTTTGGTCCATAGACATCATCTCCAAGCAATGGATGCTTGATCGATGCCATATGCACACGGATCTGATGGGTCCTTCCTGTCTCTAATTGGCATTCGATATAAGTAAAACCTTTCTTTAGACGTTTTAATACCTTATAATGCGTCACCGCATGTTTTCCATCCATGACGATTCCCATCTTCTTGCGGTCTTTTAAACTTCTTCCGATCGGTGCATTGACTGTCCCTTCTTCTTCCTTGATATTTCCGTAAACGATCGCATGATATTTTCTTGTGATCGAATGATCATATAACTGCTTGGCAATACTTTGGTGTGCCATATCGTTCTTACAGACGATCAGGATCCCTGTTGTGTCTTTATCAATACGATGCACAATTCCAGGCCTTAATACCCCGTTAATTCCTGACAGATCATCCTTACAGTGTGCCATCAATCCATTGACCAGCGTACCACTGTAATGTCCTGCTGCCGGATGCACTACCATACCTTTGGGCTTATTGATCAAAATGACATCCTGATCTTCATAGACAATATCAAGATTCATCTCCTCTGGTAAAATCTCAAGTTCGGTTGGTTCTGGAACCTGTAAGGTAATCACATCTCCTTCTTTACACTTTTTATTGCCTTTGGAAGTCTTGCCATTTAATGCTGCACGTTCTTCCTTACACAATTTATTGATATAACTTCTCGTAAGATCGCTACATTGCTCAGAAAGCACCACATCCAGACGCTTGCCTGCCATTTCACTTGTCACTTTAATTTCTATTGTCTCGTCCATGTTTTCCTTTCCTGCTAAGAAAATCAAGATCTTCTTCCTTGTAGAAAAATAAGATCAAGATCAAAAGTAATATCATTGTTACGGTCACATAAATATCTGCAACATTAAAGACTGGAAAATCGATCCATTTAAAATAAAAGAAATCAACCACATATCCCCTGAATACTCTGTCGATCAGATTTCCAAACGCTCCTGCCATGATCAATGCATAACTGATACGAAGTGGCATATATTTCTTCGTCTGTGGTATTCTCTGATAGATCCATGTTAAGATCACCGCAGCAGCTACTGTGATCAATACAAAGAAAATCTGATGATCCTGAAGGATTCCAAAAGCCGCCCCTCGATTCTCCAGATAAGAAAGTTCAAATACATTGGGGATCACAGCGATCCCTTCTGTACCTCGAAGTGCAGATAATGCCCAGACTTTACTTAACTGATCGATCAAGATCAGCCCTATGATATATATATAAATACGAATCTGTTTCTTCATGTCTCGTCCTTAAAAACTTATCCCTGTAATACTTGTTTCATTTCATCATCCGTCACGCTCATATCAATATATGCATCTCCGACAGATCTTAACAATACAAACTTGATCTTATCTCCGACCATCTTCTTATCGGATTTGGTTGTTTTTACAATATCATCTGCTGAAAGTTCACTGATATCTCCATTCATATCAAATGCTTCAAAAACACCTTCGATATCCTCAACTTCTTCTTTATTGATATTCCCTTTTATACAAGAAATCTCTGCCGCCAGACAGCACCCAGCTGCCACACATTCTCCATGAAGCCATGTAAAATCCTTTAATTTCTCGATCGCATGCCCTAAAGTATGTCCAAAGTTTAATAGCGCTCTCTCACCCTTTTCCTTTGGATCACGTTCTACCACACCGCCTTTGATCAGACAGCTCTGATAGATCATTTCTTTCACTGCTTCATGCTCTCTTGCCTTGATCACATCAATATTTTCTTTGATCCATTCATAATAAGCGGCATCTTTGATCAATCCGTGTTTGATCACTTCTCCCATTCCAGAGAAATATTCTCTCTCTGGCAGAGATTTTAATGTTGCTGTATTAATATATACAAGTTTAGGCTGATGGAAAGCTCCAACCATGTTCTTATACTGTAAGAAATCAACACCAGTCTTTCCACCGATACTGCTGTCAACCTGAGATAGAAGTGTTGTTGGAACCTGTACAAAATCAATGCCTCGAAGATATGTTGCAGCAGCATATCCTGTCATATCCCCGACAACTCCTCCACCTAGAGCGATCAACAGATCCTGTCGGTCAAAATGGTTGATGATCAGTTCTTCATATAATGCTTCGATTGTCTTTAACTGCTTATGTTTTTCCCCGGCTTCAAAACTGAATGTGATCGTTTTGGAAGCCTTGGATGAGATCAGTTCACAAACTTCTTTTAAATAGATCGGTGCAACATTGCTTTCTGTCACAATGCAGACTTTTTTCTTCTCAATTTCAAGGAATTCCATCTGGTCCAGGAGGTCTGCAAAGGAATCTCTTAATACGATATCATATGCTTTCTTTCCTTCATTGCAGATCTCAATCTTATTGTTCATTTCCAAATTGTTTTTGCTGTTCATCTTCTTCATCTCCATCTGTCTGCTCACATCCTGCAATTTCGAATTCCATCTCATAAACGGGATTATCTAAAATATCCATCTGCCCATTGATAAACTGCTTCATTCTGGCTTTGTAGCTCTAATAATCACTTTCCAATTTACGGATCAGCTTCTGATAATTCTCAATCGTCTTTTCATGCTGTTCTTTCTCTTCTTTAAAGTCTTCTTTCGCACTTGTTAAGATCTTCTCTGCCTGATCCTCTGCCTCTGATACCAACTGTTTTGCATTACGGGATGCTTCTGCTTCTAATGCCTGTGCTTTATTGTTTGCATTCTCAATTGTCTCTTTGGATGTCTCTTCCGCAAGAACCAATGCTCTCTTTAAGGATTCTTCGATCGTGCGGTAATGGCTTAAATTCTCTGTCAATGCAGATACTTTCTCTCGCAGTTCGTTGTTTTCTTTATAGACTTTCTCATAGTCTTTCGCTAATTCTTCTAAGAATTCATCAACTTCGACTGCTTTGTAGCCAAATCCTCTTCTTAGTTCCTTCCCTAATACCTCAACTGGTGTAATCATATATTCCGTTACTGAAAACTCATAAAAAGTTATAAACCTTTATGTTTCATTCCTACTTCAACGAGTATGCTTTTGTAACGAATC